>Ga0137308_102197_pt1 | contig 14112 bp, 13 predicted proteins | sample Inofrocosms_June_FD_97181 | JGI IMG/M metagenome (GOLD analysis project Ga0137308, IMG submission 97181) | Mouse cecal microbial communities from Vienna, Austria - N-Acetylneuraminic and N-Acetylglucosamine D2O microcosms_June | ecosystem: Host-associated > Mammals > Digestive system > Large...
GAGTGAGATTGCGAAGGAATACGAGGGCAGAGGAGTAGCGCTCAATAATCTGTGTACAGGCTGCTCATACTGTAAGGGATGTCCAAGTGAGATCCCGATCCCTAAGTATATGGATGCTTACAATCATAAGATCCTGACAGGGGATGCAAAGAGTATTACGGACCGCATGGATAATCATTGGGGGATCAAGCAGGAGAAGGCTAAGGAGTGTATCGCCTGCGGCAAATGTGAGGAGCAATGTACCCAGCATTTGCCGATCATTGACAGATTGAAAGAGATTGCTGCATTATGAATGGAAAGATTGTATTAATAGACGGACACAGTATTTTGAATCGGGCATTTTACGGGCTCCCGGATCTGACGAATTCGGAGGGGCTTCATACGAATGCGGTCTATGGTTTCCTGACGATCATGTTTCGGATACTTGAAGAGGAGAAACCAGGGTATCTGACGGTGGCGTTCGATGTCCATGCACCTACTTTCCGGCATGAGATGTATGCGGAATATAAGGGGACCAGGAAGCCGATGGCGGAAGAACTCCGCCAGCAGGTACCGGTGATCAAGGAGGTTCTTCATGCAATGGGAGTCCGGACCATTGAGTGTGCCGGACTTGAGGCGGACGATCTTCTGGGGACTCTGTCAAGAAGATGCGAGGAAGCGGGGATGGAGGTATCGGTGATATCCGGAGACAGAGATCTGCTGCAGCTTGCGACAGAGCATGTGAAGATACGGATCCCCAAGACGAAGCAGGGCAGGACAGAGGTGGAGGATTACTACGCCCGGGATGTGAAGGAGCGGTACCAGGTGACTCCTCAGGAGTTTATTGATGTGAAAGCGCTGATGGGTGATGCGTCTGACAATATTCCGGGTGTTCCAAGTATCGGGGAGAAGACTGCAACGAAGATCATAGTAGAATACCACTCCATTGAGAATGCCCATGAGCATGTGGAAGAGCTGAAGCCGCCAAGGGCCTCTAAAGCGTTGGCAGAGCACTGGGATATGGCTGTTATGAGCAAGGAGCTTGCGACCATCCATGTGAACGCAGATTTCCCATATGAGCTTGAGGAGGCGAAGCTTGGCAATCTATATACAGAAGAAGCCTATGAATATTTTCAGAGATTGCAGTTTAAGAATCTTCTGTCCCGGTTCGATGTGAAGACGCCGGTAAGCATGATAGAGGAGAGATTCCGGGAGATCACGGATCTGGCGGCAGCGGAGGAAGTATTTGAGGCGGCAGGGAAGGCAGAGTGTATCGGCGCCTGCTTCTTCCAGAATATGCAGGAAGTGCTGCCGCTTTTTGCCGGTCAGGCAGGGGTGGGGGGAATCGGGCTGTGTTATTCCGATGAGGACGTCTATTGTATCCGCATAGGAAATGGAATCACGCAGGAATGGCTTGGTAGGAAGCTTTCAGAAGCGGCAGGTAAGACGGATCGGTTCGTGATGTTTGATCTTAAGTCCGCGTTAAGATATCTTGCGATAGAGGATGCTAAGAATTGTTTTGATGCGACGGTTGCGGCGTATCTGCTGAATCCGCTGAAGAATAATTATACTTATGAGGATGTGGCAAGAGAGCAGCTGAAGCTGATTATAGATGACAAGGCGCCGGAGTCCGTAAAGGTATGCTACGAAGCATATACGGCATATGCAGGTTCGGCCATGCTGTGGGAGAAGCTTAAGCAATGTCAGATGGACAGACTGTTCGCCGAGATAGAGATGCCGCTGGTATTTACGCTGTATGCGATGGAGCAGAACGGAGTGAGAGTCGAGGCCGAGGCGCTTAAGTTCTACGGCAGCCAGCTTGGCAGTAAGATAACGGAACTGGAGAAGGAGATCTATGAGGATGCCGGGGAGACCTTCAACATCAATTCGCCCAAGCAGCTTGGAGCCGTGCTGTTTGAGCATATGAAGATCCCGGGCGGGAAGAAGACGAAGACGGGATACTCAACGGCGGCGGATGTGTTGGAGAAGCTGGCGCCGGATTATCCGGTGATTGAGAAGATATTAGAATACAGGCAGTATTCAAAATTAAAATCCACCTACGCGGACGGTCTTGCCAATTACATCTGCGAGGATGGAAGGATCCGAAGTAAGTTTCATCAGACGATCACGGCGACCGGGCGGCTCAGCAGTACAGAGCCGAATCTTCAGAATATTCCGGTGCGGATGGAGCTTGGAAGGCTGATCCGCAAGGTGTTCATACCGGAGGACGGATATGTATTCGTGGACGCGGACTATTCGCAGATCGAGCTTAGGGTATTGGCGCACTGTTCCGGCGACCCTAATCTGATCGAGGCGTACAGGGAACAGGAGGATATTCACAGGATCACGGCATCCCAGGTCTTCCATGTGCCTTTTGAGGAGGTGACGTCTCAGCAGCGGCGCAATGCGAAGGCGGTGAACTTCGGGATCGTGTATGGGATCAGCTCTTTTGGGCTGAGCCAGGATCTAAGTATCACGAAGAAAGAGGCGGCACAGTATATAGAAGATTATTTTAAGACCTATCCGGGGATCAAAAGCTTCCTGGATGATACGGTGAAGCATGCGAAGAAGATGGGATATGTGGTGACGCTCTTTGGAAGGCGGCGTCCGGTTCCGGAACTTGCGTCGAGTAATTTCATGCAGCGGTCTTTCGGCGAGAGGGTGGCGATGAATGCGCCGATCCAGGGAACGGCGGCAGATATCATTAAGATCGCGATGATAGGTGTACAGAGACGGCTTAGAGAGAGACAGATGAGATCAAGGCTTGTCCTTCAGGTTCATGACGAGCTGTTGATAGAGGCGTATAAGCCGGAACTTGACGAGATAAAGAATATTCTGAGAGAAGAGATGGAACAGGCTGTTTCGTTAGATGTACCGTTGGAAGTGGATATGCACACAGGAGAAAACTGGTACGAAGCAAAGTAAGAGGTGTAAGGTCATGAAGATTATAGGAATTACTGGCGGAGTAGGAGCAGGGAAGACACAGATATTGGAATATCTGAATAACAAATATGGTGCGACGATCTGCCAGGCGGATGCGGTAGGAAAGAAACTCCAGAAGAAGGGGACGAAATGTTTTGATGCGATCGTAGAATGTTTTGGAACGGAGATCCTGGACGACAAGGGTGAATTGGACAGAGATAAGCTGGCCGGCATCGTGTTTTCGGACGATGTCCGGCGCAGCGAGCTTAACGCTATCGTCCATCCTGCGGTGGAGGAAGAGATCTTAAGGAAGATTGCGAAGGAAGAGCGGAAGAATACGAATCTGTTTATCATAGAATCTGCACTCCTGATAGAGACACATTACGATAAGATGTGCGATGAGATATGGTATGTCTATGTGGAGGCTTCTATCCGCAGGAAGCGGCTGATCTATACGCGTGGATACGATGCGAAGAAGGTAGATGACATTATTGCGGCGCAGCTGCCAAAGTCCATGTTCATGAAGCATTGCGACAGGGTGATCGATAACAGCAATACATTTGAAGAGACGCAGATACAGCTTGACGATATTGTGGCAGATCTGTAGGATGGACGATCTGATAATATGGCGGAAGATTAGCAGGAAGGACAGAATGAGATTATGAGGTTATGCAGCATTGCCAGCGGGAGCAGCGGCAACTGTATCTATGTGGGAGATGACAGGACGCATCTTCTGGTGGATACGGGAATCAGCAAGAAGAGAGTGGAAGAAGGCTTACATACACTGGGGATCAAGGGGGACGAGATTGAGGGAATCCTGGTCACGCACGAACACATCGACCATATACAGGGACTTGGTGTATTCAGCAGGAAATATAAGATTCCCATCTATGGGACGAAGGGCACGATCGAAGGGATCCGTTGCTGTCATTCTCTGGGGAAGCTTCCGGAAGGGATCCTGCATGAGATAAGGGTGGATGAGGAATTCACACTGGGAGGCATGAAGATCTGTCCTTTTACAATCTCCCATGACGCAAGGGAGCCTTCGGGATACCGGATTGAGAATCAGGACAAATCTGTCGCGGTGGCGACAGACCTTGGCAAATATGATGAATATACGGTGGAGCATCTGAAGAAACTGAATGCCGTGGTCTTAGAAGCGAACCATGATATACATATGTTGGAGGTAGGCCCCTATCCTTATCCTCTTAAGAGAAGAGTGATGGGAGATCAGGGCCATCTGTCCAATGAGTTGTCGGGAAGGCTTCTGTGTGATATCTTGCACGATGAGCTTCAGTATGTGGTTCTGGGACATCTGAGCAAGGAGAATAATTATGCGGAGCTGGCATATGAGACGGTAAAACTGGAGGTAAGCTTCGGTGATAATCCGTACAGGGGAGAGGACATCCCTATGATGGTGGCAAAGAGAGATACAGTATCTGAGGTTATTACACTTTAGGCGGAAGGCGAATCAGGGAGGACGAAGATGAAGAAATGTGTTATCACGGTTGTGGGCAAAGACAGAGTAGGGATCATAGCGAAGACCTGTATGTATTTGGCAGAAGCGAATATCAATATATTGGACATTTCCCAGACGATCGTGGACGGATATTTTAATATGATGGCGATCGTGGATGTTACAAATACGGACAAGGAGATACAGGATGTGGCGAAGGAGCTGGAGGAGCTTGGCAGGACAATCGGAGTGTCGATCCATTGTCAGAGAGAAGAGATCTTCGAGAAAATGCACAGACTGTAGATGCTGATATGATAAGAAAGGCTGGCGGACTGTCTGCCGGGACGGTAGGATATGATTAACAGATATGAAGTATATGAGACGAATCAGATGATCGAGCAAGAGAACCTGGATGTCAGGACGATCACGCTGGGAATCAGTCTGTTAGACTGTATTGACTCAGATCTGGAGCGGCTCAATGAGAAGATATATAAGAAGATTACGACGGTTGCGCGCGACCTTGTTTCAACCGGGGAGGCGATTGAGAAGGAATTCGGTATACCGATTGTGAACAAGAGGATCTCGATCACTCCTGTTTCCCTGATCGGCGGGTCTGCGTGCAGATGTTCCGAAGATTATGTGACGGTAGCTAAGACGCTGGATGCGGCGGCCGGGAATGTCGGTGTGAATTTTATCGGCGGGTATTCCGCGCTGGTTTCCAAATACATGACCAAGAGCGATGAGGATCTGATCCGCTCCATTCCGGAGGCGCTGGCGTCTACGGAACGTGTCTGCAGTTCCGTCAATGTAGGGTCTACTAGGACAGGAATCAACATGGATGCGGTGCGTCTGTGCGGAGAGATCGTCAAGGCGACGGCAGAAGCAACGAAGGAGAATGATTCGCTGGGATGTGCCAAACTGGTGGTATTCTGCAATGCGCCGGATGATAATCCGTTCATGGCGGGAGCGTTTCTTGGAGTCACGGAAGGGGACGCAGTCATTAATGTGGGAGTCAGCGGTCCGGGCGTGGTCAAGCATGCTATTGAGAAGATGCGGGGCAGGAATTTTGAGAAGCTGTGTGAGACTATCAAGAAGACTGCGTTCAAGGTGACCAGGGTAGGTCAGCTTGTAGCAGGCGAGGCATCTAAGAGGCTTGGGATTCCGTTTGGGATCGTGGATCTGTCGCTGGCTCCGACGCCGTCAGTGGGTGACAGTGTGGCTGAGATCCTGGAAGAGATCGGTCTTGAGAGAGTGGGCGCTCCGGGGACAACAGCGGCGCTCGCCATGCTGAACGATCAGGTGAAGAAGGGCGGGGTTATGGCTTCTTCCTATGTGGGGGGACTGAGCGGCGCATTTATCCCTGTGAGCGAGGATCAGGGGATGATCGATGCGGTGAAGCTTGGAGCTCTCACCTTGGAGAAATTAGAAGCAATGACCTGTGTATGTTCTGTGGGGCTTGATATGATCGCGGTTCCGGGAAAGACGAGTGCGGCGACCATATCGGGCATCATTGCAGATGAGATGGCGATCGGTATGGTCAACCAGAAGACGACGGCCGTACGCCTGATCCCGGTTATCGGGAAAGATGTGGGAGATACCGCACAGTTCGGCGGGCTGCTGGGGTATGCGCCCATCATTCCGGTCAATGAATTTGACTGCAGTAAGTTCGTGAACCGGCAGGGAAGGATTCCGGCTCCGATTCACAGTTTCAAGAATTAGAGAGGTATAAGGATGGGAAGAGTAGCGATTGTGACAGACAGTAACAGCGGGATCACGCAGAAGGAGGCAAAGGAACTTGGCATCCGGGTACTGCCGATGCCGTTCTATATCAATGAAGAGCTGTTTTTTGAAGATATTACACTGACACAGGAGGAATTCTATCGGAGGCTTGCGGAGGATGCGGACATCTCCACCTCTCAGCCGTCGCCCGGGGACGTGATCGACCTGTGGGATGAGATCTTGAAGGAATATGATGAGATCATCTATATCCCGATGTCAAGCGGTTTAAGCAGTTCCTGTGAGACTGCGATCGGTCTGGCGCAGGATTATGACGGCAGAGTCCATGTGATCGATAATCAGAGGATCTCCATCTCTCAGAGACAGTCTGTGCTGGACGCCCTTGAGATGGCAGAAAAGGGGATGAGCGCCCAGGAGATTGACGACGTGCTGATGCGTGAGAAGCTGGAAGCCAGTATCTATATTACCGTTGATACTCTGAAATACTTAAAAAAGGGCGGCAGGGTCACGCCGGCAGCGGCGGCGATCGGTACGGTGCTGAATCTGAAGCCGGTGCTGCAGATCCAGGGAGAGAAGCTTGACTCTTATGCCAAGGTGCGCGGCTGGAAAGCGGCGAAGAAGGCAATGTTAGATGCTGCAGAGAAGGACCTGACAGGGCGGTTTGCAGGGAAAGAGATGTATATCCATGCGGCTTATACCTGCTCCGAGGAAGAGGCGAAGGAGTGGAAAGGTGAGATCGAGGCAAGGTTCCCTGGATATGATATCCATATGGATCGATTGTCTCTCAGCGTATCCTGCCATATAGGGGCAGGCTCGAAGGCTGTTGCCTGTATCAAGAAAGCAGAATATTAGTATATGTTTATACCAGCATCAGATCCGGAGGATCTGATGCTGGTATTCATTGATAAAGGGCATCTTGTACTTGTCGGTAATGATGCTTTCATACAGGTTTGACGCGAAGATGTCATTTTGCTGCATGGCAAGGCCGGCAGAAGTCAGGCCGCCTGTCTGTGTCAGCTTCGAAATCAGAGGGACCTTAGAGCTGTGTTTCAGGATAGAGAGAAGCCTTTTGGCATCCCGGCGGAAACCAAGGATGCGGGCATATTGGCAGTATCCCTGTTCCTGATAGGTCTGTATGTCAGATTTCCTGATATTCAGCAGGATGTGGAAGAGACTTCTGCTGATGCGTGTATAGGTCATATCTCTGGTCTTCAGAAGGTCACAGAACTGGTCGAAGGATATAAAATCATTGGCATGGTTCATAATGCGGTTGGCGAGGTCTTCCGTGATATCCTGGTATTCGGTCAGCGTCTCCCTGGTCTCCCGCAGGAGACGGTATTTTAACAGCAGTGAGAAATCATTGGCATAGATGGGATAACGGGTCCGATGGGTCTCTTCCAGCGTCCGGATGCAGGAGAGCGGTACCTGGCCTTCTAAGCGTGTCAGGACTTCGGACAGGACCGGCTCATCGAACATGCCGTCTTTCTCAACGAGGACGGACTGGCTGGCATAGTCAAGGAGTCTTCGGATGGCGGACGCAGAGCTGTAAGAGCCGGAAAGCCGGGTGTCATGATATCCTGAGACGATACGCTTGATGGTGTAGGACTTGATGGGGCTCTGCCGCTGATAGAGCGCCTTGAGGTATTCAATCCCCAAGATGTTGTTGGGTTTCTCGAGAACCAGATCCAGCGAATCGTCCTTCAGGTATTCTCTTAAGGCAGTCTGCCTTGCGCGCGGGAAGGACATGCCCGTCTTTAGTGCATCCTGAAGACGGAGCCTGAATTCATCCGGTTCATCGGCAAGGATATGAGCGATCCGTGAAAGAAGCTCATAATCGCCGCATTCGCTTCCAAAACAGATGGAATCTATGCACCCAAGCTGTTCAAAGAGGGAGACGGCTCCGGCCGCGAAGAATTCTGCGCTTCCAATGGCATAGCAGACCGGAAGCTCCAGAATGAGGCCGACCCCGGCCTTAAGAGCGACCTCTGCCCGCAGATGCTTCGGCATAATGGCCGGCGCGCCGCGCTGTACATAGTTGCCGCTCATGACGACGATGGCGGTATCGGCTCCTGTAATCGATTTTGCCCTCTCAATATGGTATAAATGTCCGTTGTGGAACGGGTTGTATTCTGTGATTAGTCCAACTATTTTCATGAGAATCTCCTTGTATATCTTTCTGAAATTGATTATACTATATTAAAGTTGTGTATGCAAATGTATGTTGGCCGGACGGTCAACTGCAAAATATGCCGGGGAGGAGGGATACATGATGAAAGAAGAATGGAAAGAGGAATGGAAAGAAGAGCTGACGGAAGAACGTATACTGCGGATGCTTGAGGGACGTCAGTATAAGGAATTAAAAGAGGAACTGGAAAATAATATGTATCCGGTGGACCTGGCCGAGATTCTGGAGGATTTCAACCAGAAGCAGACGGTGATGGTATTCCGGCTTCTGGCGAAGGAAGAAGCGGCAGAGACATTTGCTTATATGAACAGCGATATGCGCGAGCAGCTGATCAATTCGCTGACGGACTCAGAGCTTGAAGAAGTCATGGAGGAGATGTACCTGGACGATACGGTGGACGTATTGGAGGAGATGCCGGCCAATGTGGTGGACAGGCTTCTGATGGCTACGGACGAGGAGAAGAGGAGACAGATCAATCAATTGCTCCAGTACCCGGAGGACAGCGCCGGAAGCGTGATGAATGTGGATTATATCGCGCTTCGCAAGGAGATGACGGTTGCAGATGCGATACTTAGGATTCGTCAGGTGGGGCTTAACCGGGAGACGATCTATACCTGCTATGTGACCGAGAAGAAGAAGCTGATTGGAGTGGTAGATGTAAAGGAGCTCTTGACGACCAGCGAATCGAAGCTGATCGAAGAGATCATGGATACGAATATGCTTTATGCACAGACGACGGACGATCAGGAGGACGCAGCGAGGACGATTACCAAGTACGGCCTGATCGCGCTGCCGATCGTGGATCATGAGATGTGTATGGTGGGGATCGTGACGGTTGACGATGCCATGCTAGTCCTGCAGGAAGAGACGACGGAGGATATCAGTATCATGGCCGGTGTCAATCCGAGCGAGGAGTCGTATTTTGGGACAACGGTATTGGAGCATGTGAAGAGCCGTATTCCGTGGCTGATGTTCCTGATGCTCTCGGCTACAGTGACGCAGATGATCATGAACAGCTATGAGAGCGCGCTTGCCGTCATGCCGCAGCTTGCCGGATTCATTCCGATGCTGACCGGAACAGGGGGGAACTGCGGCTCGCAGAGCTCGACTTTGGTGATCCGCGGACTTGCGGTTGGAGAGATCGAATTCACGGATGTGCTGAAGGTTATCTGGAAAGAGGTGCGGATCGCAGTGTGCATCAGTGTGATCCTTTCTATCGTTAACGGTATACGCATCATGCTGATGGGACAAGGGAATCTTATGATGGCATTTACCATAGGGGGGACCATGGCATGCACGATCATTATTGCGAAAGTGGTCGGATGTACGCTGCCGCTTGCGGCGGAGAAAGCGGGGCTTGACCCGGCGATCATGGCGACGCCTCTGATCTCTACGTTGGTGGACATCAGTACCATCAGCGTGTATTTTGCGATCGTGAGCGCGGTGTTTGCGCTGTGAGCAGTTCTTGCGCGGACATATACGGTTTCTTGCAGATGAATTTATGTACGTTCATTTTGTGCCATTGTATGAAAAAATACACATAAGTTTCTCAGAAGAGACCTTGTCCGCCGGGGCTCTTTGTATTATAATACAAATATTGAGAATATATGGAAAGGAGTCTATTAATCATGGGATTTATAGATGAAATCAAAGCAAAAGCCAAGACTAACAAGAAGACGATCGTATTGCCTGAGACAGAAGATATCAGGACTTATGAGGCGGCAGAGGCAGTTCTTAAGGAAGGAACAGCCAATCTGATTCTGGTTGGAAGCGAGGAAGAGATCGCGAAGAACAAGGGTTCTTTTGACATCAGCGGCGCTAAGATCGTTGATCCGGCGACGTATGAGAAGACTGACGCTTATGTCGCCAAGCTTGTAGAGTTAAGACAGAAAAAGGGAATGACAGAAGAGCAGGCAAGAGAGCTTCTTTTGACGAATTATCTGTACTATGGCGTGATGATGGTTAAGATGAAGGATGCCGACGGTATGGTAAGCGGTGCATGCCATTCTACGGCAGATACTTTAAGGCCGTGTCTGCAGATCCTAAAGACGAAGCCGGGAACCAAGCTGGTATCAGCTTTCTTCGTAATGGTAGTACCGGATTGTGACATGGGTGCAGACGGAACATTTATCTTCGCGGATTCCGGCCTTGAGCAGAATCCAGACCCGGAGAAGTTAGCGGCGATTGCGCTTTCTTCTGCAGAGTCCTTCAGAACTCTGACAGGCAAGGAGCCGGTTGTTGCCATGCTGTCACATTCTACCAAGGGAAGTGCGAAGCACGCGGATGTGGATAAGGTAGTAGAGGCAACCCGTATCGCGAAGGAGAATGCGCCGGAAGGTCTGATGCTTGACGGAGAATTCCAGTTAGATGCAGCGATCGTACCGGAGATCGGGGCATCCAAGGCGCCGGGAAGCCCGGTAGCAGGCAAGGCCAACGTACTGGTATTCCCGGACTTAGACGCAGGGAATATCGGCTACAAGCTAGTTCAGAGACTTGCGAAGGCAGAAGCTTACGGTCCGCTCACACAAGGTATCGCAGCGCCGGTCAACGACCTGTCCCGCGGATGCAGCGCACAGGATATTGAGGGCGTAGTTGCAATTACAGCAGTACAGTGTATGAGCTAAGCAATATATGAATTTAGCTATAGTACAGAAAAGAGAGGAAAAATATCATGAATGTATTAGTTATTAACTGTGGAAGTTCATCTTTAAAATTTCAATTGATCAATTCTGAGTCAGAGCAGGTTCTTGCAAAGGGACTCTGCGAGAGGATCGGAATTGACGGAAGCCTTACTTATCAGCCGGAAGGCGGCGAAAAGGTTAAGTCCGACAAGGCTATGCCGACACACACAGAGGCGATTCAGTTTGTGATCGACGCTCTGACTGACGCCGACACAGGCGTAGTGAAGAGCTTAAGCGAGATCGGCGCAGTCGGCCACCGTGTGGTGCACGGCGGTGAGAAATTTGCTAAATCTGTAGTGATCACAGACGAGGTGAAGGCAACTATCGAAGAGTGTAATGATCTTGCACCGCTTCACAACCCGGCGAACTTGATCGGTATCAATGCATGTGAGAAGTTAATGCCGGGCACGCCGATGGTAGCGGTATTTGATACGGCTTTCCATCAGACAATGCCGGATAAGGCGTATATGTACGGCCTTCCATACGAATACTATGACAAATACAAAGTAAGAAGATACGGCTTCCACGGCACAAGCCACAGTTTTGTATCTAAGAGAGCGGCAGAGTTGGCAGGCAAACCGTATGACCAGTTGAAGACGATCGTATGTCACCTTGGCAACGGCGCCAGCATTTGTGCAGTAGAGAACGGCAAATCCGTAGATACATCCATGGGTCTTACTCCTTTGGAAGGTCTTGTAATGGGAACACGGTCCGGCGATATTGATCCGGCGATCTTAGAGTTCATTTCCAAGAAGGAAGGATTGGACATTGCGGGTCTGATGAACATGCTGAATAAGAAGTCGGGTGTATTCGGACTTTCCAATAATCTGTCCAGTGACTTCCGTGATCTGGAAGACGGGGCTAATTCCGGCAACAATGAAGCAAGAATCGCGCTGGAGGTATTCTGCTACCGCGTTGCCAAGTATGTGGGAAGCTATGCGGCTGCTATGAACGGTGTGGATGTGATCGCATTTACCGCAGGAATCGGCGAGAATTCAGGTACGGTTCGCACCAATGTAGCAAAATATCTTGGATATCTCGGAATCGAGATCAATGAAGATGCCAATAAGAAACGCGGCGAGGAGATCACGATCTCTACACCGGATTCAAAAGTAACGGTTATGGTTATTCCGACCAACGAAGAGTTGGCAATCGCGCGCGAAACAGTTGCATTAGTTTAGAAGATAGTGTTGACAAATTCATTCTACATGGTATAATAGTCTAGGTGTGAATAGGAGTTTATTATGATATTAAACCTATCCAATGTTCTGTCTGAACAGCATGAGACAATAGAATGTGCCGTTCCTGTCGAGATGGATGTATTCCGGTGCGAGACAGGGGACTTTGAACTTGTACGGAAGTCTTTTCTGACACTTTGCATTGAATATGCGGATGACAAGAAGCTTAAGATTACCGGCAGGGGTGAGGTTACAGCGGTGATTCCATGCGACCGCTGCCTTACAGAGGTTCAGGTGGAGATTCCGCTAGAATTTCAGAAGAAGGTGAGCGTCGATCCGGACGGTGCTGATGAGTCAGAAGAGTTAGACGAAGCAAATTATATTGACGGATATAGCTTTGACGTAGAACAGTTGATCTACAACGAGTTATTAGTAGGGTGGCCGACGAAAATTCTGTGTAGCGAAGACTGTAAAGGAATTTGCAATGTGTGTGGTCAGAACCTGAATGAAGGAGCCTGTGGCTGTGAAGACACAGGGCTTGACCCGAGAATGTCAGTTATCCGCGATGTGTTTAAGAATTTTAAGGAGGTGTAACCTATGTCAATTTGTCCAAAGAATAAATCTTCTAAAGCAAGAAGAGACAAAAGAAGAGCAAACTGGAAGATGAGCGCACCAAATTTGGTTAAGTGCAGCAGATGCGGCGAATTAATGATGCCTCACAGAGTTTGCAAGGCTTGTGGATCATACAACAAAAAAGAAATCATTCCACAGGACTAATCAAGGCAGAGAAAGGGTTTCCGGGTAACCGGAGGCCCTTTTTTCATGGTGAATGTGAAGAGCCGGTAGTCGTAATCGGTAATTATATGGCAACGAAAGAGTATTTAAAATGCAGGAGCCGGAAATTCAAGAAGCAGGGGAGGCAGAGGTGTGCCTGAATATACTGGAAACCCTAATCGGAATGTTATAATATGAAGGTTAAGGCCGTCAATATTAATCCGGATAAAACGCAAGAGATCTTGAAGAAATGCAATTGAATCCCCCATGGATGTATGATAGTATAAAAGAAAGAGAAGCATCCCGAAAAGAAAATAAAGAAGGGAAGGATATTAAAAGGTATATGAGCAACAATAAAAGAGAGATTACATATCATAATAAGGATGTGCTGTCTAAGATCTTAGCAGAGAACTTTAAAGAAAATCTTTGAAGGTCTATGGGATTGATGTGCCAAAGATCAAACAGATTTTGCCAACAAACCTTCCGCAGATTCAGGTAAATGAAATGAGGATTGATAATCTGTTCCTTTTGGAAGATGATTCGATTGCAATCATAGATTATGAGAGTGATGTTAAATGGGAAAATCATTTAAAGTATCTGAACTATATTGTACGAATCTTAGAAAGATATAAAAAGGAAGAGATGCCGAGGCAGATCCGTATGATCGTCATATATACGGCGGATGTAGAGAAAGCGCCTGAAGAATTTTCGGCAGGTTGTCTCTCTTTAAAGATGGAGCAGGCATTTCTCAGTAAAATAGATTCTGAAACTGTACAGGAAGAAATCAGGGAGAAATTAGAGCATTGCCTGCCATTATCAGATGATGAACTGATGAAACTGATTATTTTACCTTTGACATATAAAGGGAAAGAGAAGAAAAAGCAGGCGGTAAAAGAAGCAGTTGAATTGGCAAAAAAGATTGTGGATAAAGAGGAGAAGACATTTGTATTATCTGGGATTTTGGTGTTTGCTGATAAAATTATTGATTCTGAAACAGCAAAATATATTAAGGAGGTTGTACGTATGACGCAGGTTGCGGAATTATTATTGGAAGAAGGAAGAAAAGAAGGATTAATTTTATCCGGAAAGATTTTCCGTGTAGTAAGAGAATGTTCTGACCTTACAAATGAGAGGATTGCAGAGGAAGTCGGCTGCAGTGTGGAGGAAGTAGAAAGCGCGAGAAAAATATTTGATATATAG
>Ga0137308_102198_pt1 | contig 14099 bp, 9 predicted proteins | sample Inofrocosms_June_FD_97181 | JGI IMG/M metagenome (GOLD analysis project Ga0137308, IMG submission 97181) | Mouse cecal microbial communities from Vienna, Austria - N-Acetylneuraminic and N-Acetylglucosamine D2O microcosms_June | ecosystem: Host-associated > Mammals > Digestive system > Large...
AACTGTTACTTTTTGTAAGCGTTTATTTAGACATTGTTTTACAAACAGGGGAATCTGGTGTAGAATAGAGGGCAGCAGGACAGAAGCGAGGGGATCCCTTTTGGGGATTCCGAGAGAACATTTCAGAAAGAAGGAGGGAACAATATGATCCTTGGTGCATTGGAGGCAGGCGGAACCAAGATGGTCTGCGCTGTGGGAAACGAGAAGGGGGAGATTCTGGACAGAATGTCCATTCCTACAGAGACACCGGAGGTCACCATGCCGGTCATGGCGGAGTATTTCAGAAAATGGGAGGTCAGGGCCCTGGGGATCGGCTGCTTCGGGCCCATCGATCTGAACCGGAAGTCCCGGACCTACGGTTATATCACCACTACGCCCAAGCTGGCCTGGAAGAACTATGATATCTGCGGATATTTCCGTGAACAGCTGAAGGTTCCGGTGGGATTTGACACAGATGTCAATGGTTCCATGCTGGGGGAGGCGACCTGGGGCTGTGCCAGGGGCCTGGATTCCGCGATCTACATTACAGTGGGGACAGGAGTAGGCGTGGGAGTGCTGGCGGATGGGAAGCTGCTTCACGGGATGCTCCATCCGGAAGGCGGCCATATCCTGATCCCGCGCAGGGAGGATGACCATTATGGCGGCAAATGTCCCTACCACGGTGCCTGTCTGGAAGGGCTGGCAGCCGGTCCGGCCATAGAAGCCAGATGGGGAGCCAGGGGAGTGGAGCTTGCAGACCGGCCGGAGGTGTGGGAGCTGGAGGCACATTATCTGGCTTATGCCATTACCAACTATATCCTGATGCTGTCCCCTGAGAAGATCATTGTGGGCGGTGGTGTCATGCACCAGGAGCAGCTGCTGCCTCTGGTCCGTTCAAAGGTGACAGAAATGCTGGGCGGTTATCTGGTGACAGAAAAGCTTCAGGACATGGATTCTTATATTGTGCTGCCGTCCCTTGATGATAATCAGGGAATCCTGGGGGCATTGAAGCTGGGGATGGATGCGCTGGCTTAAGGCCCGGTGTGGGACGGTCAGATATGTGGCAGGTAACAGTTCAGACGGGCCTGACTGGTTTTGCTGCATGGAAAGTAAGTGGAGGAATGATTAGATAATGAACGAATTATTAAAGCTTGAGCCGGTTTTCAAACAGATGATCTGGGGCGGGAACCGGATGAAGGATTATTTTGGCTATGATATTCCGGGGGATGATACTGGGGAGGCCTGGGTGGTCAGCGCCCATTCCCAGGGAGACTGCCGGATCCGGGAAGGCAGATTTGCCGGGAAGACGCTGTCCTGGCTGTGGAAGGAGCACCGGGAGCTGTTTGGTGGTCTGGAGGGAGACCAGTTCCCGCTGCTGGTGAAGATCATTGATGCCAGGGACGACCTGAGTATCCAGGTTCACCCGGATGATGCCTATGCCGGGGAGAAGGAAGGCGGCGCCCTGGGAAAGACCGAGTGCTGGTATATACTGGACTGCAAAGATCAGGCGGATATCATTGTGGGACACCGGGCAAAAAGCCGGGAAAAGATGAGGGAGATGATCGGAGAGAAGCGCTGGAATGAATTTCTCAATGTGCGCCCCATCCATCCGGGAGATTTCTTCCAGATCAACCCCGGTACCGTCCATGCCATCAAGAACGGCACCCTGCTGATCGAGATCCAGCAGAATTCCGCTATCACCTACCGGCTGTATGACTATGACCGTCTGTCCGGCGGGAAGCCGCGGGAGCTGCATCTGGACAAGGCCATGGATGTGATCCGCTGCCCCTATGAGGACGCGGCAGGTGACAGAACCACCCGTCACGAGGAGGGGTATGACCATACCCGGCTGATATCTTGTGACTATTATACTGTGGACAAATATGATATACAATCATCCCTGAGCTTAAACCAGGACCGGCCATTCCTGATAGTCAGTGTCATCAGTGGAGAGGGAACTCTGGACAAGACCGCGGTGAAGAAGGGGGATCATATGATCCTTCCTTGTGGTTACGGTACGGCTTTGCTGGAGGGGGAAATGAGCATTGTGGTCTCCGGGGTGCCGGAGAGCTAGAGTATGTCTGAAAATGCATTCCCGGCATCTCCACAAGGGATGCCTTCGGTGTGTACGCCCCACTTCGCGGTACACCGTAGGCGTTCCTTGGGATATTTGGGCCAAATTCAGATTACATAGCCCGCTATGTGCCCTTTATTTGGCCCAGGTGAAGGTGGTATAGTGGGCCCTGCATATGGCTTTGCAGGCATGCAGATGGTGGAAATGAATTTCTGGGACACATAGTTTTGTAAAAACGGCATGGAAGAATCTGCCATTGGGGCAGAGACTTCCATGCCGTTTCCTTTTCTGTGGAGAAATGATTCATGCATGCCGTTTCCCGGCACTGAATCAGCCGATCGAATCAAATTCACGGACAATCTCCTGGGAGGGCGGTGCTGTCGCCAGTGACACGATCACGATGGCAGCGCTGGCTGCCAGAAAGGCGGGCAGCAGTTCATAGATATTCCAGGCACCGCCTAAGGGGCGTACCAGATATTTCCATACAAATACCATGACGCCGCCAGAGATCATACCGGCCAGGGCGCCCTGGAAATTGCTGCGCTTCCAGAACAGGGCGAACAGCATCACCGGGCCAAAGGAGGCGCCGAAGCCTGCCCAGGCGAAGGATACGATGGTGAATACGGAGCTGTCCGGGTTCCAGGCCAGGACTACACCGATGGCGGCAATAGCGGCGATGGTCAGACGGGCCGCCCGCATGGAGCTTCTGGCATCAAGCTTCATGCCAAGAAAATCCTGGAGAAGGTTCTGGGATACCCCGGAGGCGGCGGTCAGAAGCTGGGAATCCGCCGTGGACATGGTGCAGGCCAGGATCCCGGCCAGAACCACGCCTGCGATAATGGCTGCAAACAGGTTGTACCGGGACAGCAGTCCGGCAAACTGGATGATCACTGTCTCGGATTCTGCGCTGGTGGTGAACAGGGGGATAGCTCCAGCGACAGAAGCTCCATAGCCGATGATACCGATGAAGATGGCCACGGACATAGAGATCAGTACCCAGATCGTCCCGATGCGGCGGGAGAGTACCAGCTCCTTCTCTTCCCGGATGGCCATAAAACGCAGCAGGATGTGAGGCATTCCGAAGTAGCCCAGTCCCCAGGCAGCCGTGGAGAGGATGGTGATGGGGCCGTAAGCCGTGGCAGCGCCGGATGCCCGGTCATGAAGGGAGGTCATACTTAAGTATCCGGCCAGGGAATGGGCATTGTCCATGACAGCATCCAGTCCGCCGGCGTGGTTCAGGCCGAAGAAGACGATGACGACCAGGGCAATGGTCATGACGATGCTCTGGATCAGATCCGTGGTGGAGACTGCCATAAAGCCGCCCAGGATGGTATAGCCCACCACAACGATGGCTCCCAGGATCATGGCCATGTGGTAGTCTACCTGGAACAGGCTGGAGAACAGGGTTCCGATGGCCTTGAAGCCGGATGCAGTGTAGGGAACAAAGAAGATCAGGATAATGACCGCGGCAATGCACATCAGGATATTCCGATTGTCCCGGTAGCGTCTGGAGAAAAATTCCGGGATGGTGATGGAACCGCAGGCGATGGAGTAGCGGCGCAGCCGTCTGGCCACGATCAGCCAGTTGAGCCAGGTACCCACCCCCAGACCGATAGCGGTCCAGGCGGCATCGGCAATACCGGAGAGATAGGCGACACCAGGTAAGCCCATCAGCAGCCAGCCGCTCATATCCGAGGCTTCCGCGCTCATGGCAGTGACCAGAGGCCCCATCTGGCGTCCGCCCAGGTAGAAGCCTTCCGCAGAAGAATCGCTCTTTTTGCTGAAATAGAAACCGATATAGATCATCATGGCCAGATAGACGATGATGGCGATGATGATACCCAGGGATGCTGTGTTCATAATTGTCCTCCTCAAAACTGGTAATGGGGAGATTATAGCATGAAGAAAAATAGAACACAATACAGAACGAAGTATAGACCAAATACTAGACGAATAATGACAATATATGAGATAAAGCATTGAAAATAAAAGAAAAATGACTAGACGAAAAATAAATAAAATATTGTATTAAAATAAAAACATAAGGGGTTTTATGAAATTATTCCCATTTTGAAGAGTATGACCAGGATGGAGTTTCCTGGTTTAAATACGCTTTTGGGATGGGAATTTCCCGGTTTAAATGCGCTCCTGGGATGGGACACTTCCCATTAAAATCTGATCTCTGGATGGAAGAAAGCTGCTGAGGAAGGAGGGCAGAACGGCCATACTGTACTGGCGCAGGGAGTATTCGCCTGCGCAGAGACACCAGTCGTACATCAGGGCGCGCTCAGCCAGAGCATAGAGCTTGACCATCTCGCTGGTGCTGGACTGGCGGGACAGTTCTCCTTTTTCCTGGCCTTCGGAGATGATCTTGCGCAGCAGCTTATAGTAGATCCGGTTCTTGTCAAGAAGATGCTTCTCGCCGTTGGTGATGAGCTGGGTGGAAAGCAGGCGTGTGAGAAGTTCCATGGAAATGCTGTTTTCGATCATACCAAACAGCTCCCGGTTGAGGAAAAGGAGCTGCTCCATGGCCGGGGTCTGGGGATCTAAGGTGAGGGCAAGTTCCTGGTATTTCTCGTCAAAAAGGGTACTGAGAGTGCCCAGAAGAGCATCCTTGCCGTCGAAATAGTGGTAGAAGGAGCCCTTGGAGGTCTGGGATACTTCGATGATCTCCTCCACGGTGGTTTCCTCGTAGCCTTGTTCATAAAAGAGCTTCCAGGCTGCGCTGACGATACGGCTGCGGGTGTTGCGGGTAGATTTTCTGGCCATGGCGTTGTCCTTTCTGGGGGATGGGAGCAGCTGGCTCTTCCCATCGGGCATTTGTTTCTACTATATTGTAATATAAACGCGCAAGGAAATACAACCCCTAAAAAATGTGTAAAAGCACTTGGAAAGTCGTCCCGGCATAGACTAATATTAAGTATATGCAGTCAGGTGGCTTTCTTTGAAGACTTTTCCAAAACCATTGTCTGCCAGTGAAGAGAAGGAATATCTGGAGCGCTGCAAAAGGGGAGACCAGGAGGCAAAGGATATTCTGATACTCAGAAATATGCGCCTGGTGGCCCATGTGGTGAAAAAATATCAGGGAACCTCATACGATACAGAGGATCTGATCAGCGTAGGAACCATTGGCCTGATCAAGGCGATCAATACATTCAACCTGGAAAAAGGAGCACGGCTTGGTACCTATGCAGCCAAGTGTGTGGAAAATGAGATACTGATGCTGTTGCGTGCCAGCAAGAAATACTCCCGCGAGGTATCTCTCTATGAACCCATCGGGGTAGACAAGGATGGAGAGGCTGTGAGCCTGGTGGATGTGATTGAGATGGATAACAGGGAGATCCTGGAGGACCTGATCATCAGTCAGGATGTGAAGGAGCTTTATGAAGTATTCGAGCTGTGCCTGAAAGGACAAGAGAAGACGGTGATCGGCCTGCGCTACGGACTTTTCGGAAAGCAGCCCCGTACCCAGCGGGAGATTGCGGATATGCTGGGGATATCGCGGTCCTACTCGGCTGTTATAATAGGGATAAAGTTAGGAAAACCTTTCGATGGTTGAACTTGCTTTATCCCTATTTTTTATACCCTGCCCTATTTAGATAATTAGAAGTATGTCAAATTCAGAATGCGAAAGGAGAAGATGAATGGCAAAGGTCATAGCACTCATGAACGAGAAAGGGGGAACGGCGAAATCCACCACGGCTACTACTTTGGCGTATCTGCTGGCAAAACGAGGACGGCGCACGGCCCTCATCGATTTTGACGGACAAGGACATTCCAGTATCATTTTTGGAGTGAAGAATATAAATAAACTGGAAGTGACAATCAATACACTTCTTAAAATGGTTATGGAGGACGAGCCGCTGCCGGAATTGGAAAGTTACGTATTAAAAACAGAATGCGGGGTGGACGTAATACCATCTAATTCCCAGCTTTTTACACTGGAACGTAATCTGTGCAACGTGGATTTCCGGGAACGGATATTGTCCCAGTTTGTTGATACAATTAAGGACAAGTATCAGTATATCATAATAGACGCTATGCCGCAAATGGGAACTCCCATGATTAATGTGATGATGTGTGCAGACAGTATCATTGTCCCTACTCAGGCGGAACTTCTATCCACCCAGGGGCTTGCTGAACTGTTGAAACATTACCAGGCAGTCCAAAGAAACAGTAATCATCGATTGAAAATTGCCGGAATCCTGATTACAATGGATTCTCCGAATACGATTTTATCAGTGCAGGTAAATAAACTGATTGAGCAGAGATTTGTAGGTTCCGTACCGATTTTTAAAACCCGCATTCCACGTTCCATCAAAGTTGCGGAAGCGGTGTTGTATCACCAGACAATCTGTCAGTTTATGCCGGGCAATCCGGCGGCTGTTGCTTATGAGCGGTTTGCAGATGAATTTTTGGAATATGAAGAAAAATAAGGAGGCGAATGAAGATGGGAAAGCCGAAAGTCAGGTTAGAAGATTTCAATGATATGCTGAACTTTGAACCGGAACCAGGGATGGTTGCATCTGCTGTGGCAACACCGTCTCCTGAATCCAAAAGTATCATGGAAATGGAATTTGAACGGATGGAACCGTTTCCGAACCATAAATTTAAGCTGTATGAGGGACAACAGCTTGCGGATATGGTAGAGAGTATTCGGCAGTTTGGTATCCTAATCCCAATAATCCTGTGGCACAGAGAAGATGATACATATGTGATTCTAAGCGGACATAACCGCTGTAATGCCGCTAAGATTGCAGGATTTACGAAAGGGCCGGTTATTATAAAGGAAAATCTGTCCTGTGACGAAGCAGTATTGATTGTAACTGAAACAAATCTGCGTCAGCGTTCCTTTACAGATATGAGTCATTCCGAAAGAGCGTATTGCCTGGCACAGCATTATGAGGCATTGAAGTCACAGGGTAAAAGAAGTGATCTCTTAACAGAGATAGAAGGATTGATGTCTCCTCATGATTCAGGGGAGGGTGCAACTTCTGTTCAACTTGAACAGAAGTTGGAAAGCCGGGAAAAAGTAGGACAGGAATACGGTTTATCATCATCAAAAGTAGGCAGATATATAAAGATTTCCTCACTGATTGAACCTCTCTTAATGTGTGTGGATACGGGAGAAATTGCTTTTCTTGCTGCATATGACTTAGCTTTTGTGGCGGATACGAGCATTCAGCAGCAGATAGCAGACCTGATACAGTTGGGAAATTATAAAGTGGATATGAGAAAAGCAAGGCTTCTCCGCAGCTGTTATGAGGCGGGGGAACTGACAAATCCTGTGATTGTGCAGATACTTTCCGGGGAGAAAACAAAAAAACCGAAAGCAGATAAGCCGCAGCCATTTAAGATAAAACCTGCCATAATTACAAAATATTTTACTGCTGGGCAGTCAGGAGAAGAAATGGAAACAATTATTGATAAGGCATTAGCGCTTTATTTTATGCAGGAGGGAAGCACGGTATGACAAATTTAAATGAAGTGATGGCAAAAACTATGGAAATGAAGTGGAAAATTGAAAGTCTTCTTAAACTTTCCACTTATAATGATTATGATGATTTAAGCGGACTTAGCATTAATTATGATAATCCGGATGAACTGTTTCTGATGGACGAACTGAGAGAGATTATGAACCAGCTTACAAATGTCAGGGATAAAATCAAATACCTGTCCCGGCCGATAAAGGAGACAAGCTGTCTCCATAGAAACAGATCAGACCGATATGAGACGCGGCAGGGACATTATTATACTTGTGGAAGTGGTATTGAGGCTCTTGTATCGGATAACCGGCATGATTCTCCATACTGGGTATGGACAAGGGTAGAACATGACGGTTCTGATTATTATCTGGCAGGGCATAAGGGGATTGATATGGATGGGTTGACCGTTCGTGTAAGGGAGACGGTGTAAAACCGGAACCGTCATAAAAGTGAAGAAAAAACTCTGAAATTTGAGCCACCAGGCAGGCTGTGTATTTCCCTGTCCGGTGGCTTTTTGCTGAAATAGAGATAAATTTAGATGTCTTCAAGAAAGAATTTATCAGAAAAAGCAATCCGGGGTGTGAAAAGGAGACCGAAACATGTCATTGAACCTGGAGTATTACTATGGCAACGAGGCGGACCAGTACAGCTTTTACCGTATCCCCAAAGTCCTCTTTACGGACAGCCGCTTTAAAAACGTGCCGGTGGAAGCCAAGGTCCTGTACGGCCTGCTCCTTGACCGCATGGCCCTGTCCATTCGGAACAACTGGTTGGATGAAGAAGGACGTGTGTATATTATTTTTACAATCGCCGATATCATGGAGACCCTTGGATGTGCGGAGCAGAAAGTGAACCGTCTCCTGGCTGAACTGGACAGCGCAAAGGGCATCGGGCTGATTGAGCGGAAACGGCGGGGATTGGGCAAACCTAACGTCATTTATGTAAAAAATTTTATTGGTGGGGAACTGCCGGAATCACAAAACAAGAATTGTGAAAATCACAAATCTGGAAATGTGAAATTCACAAAGCAAGATTTGCGAAAATCACAAACTAATAATACTGATATAAATAATACTGAGTGGAATGATATCTATCCATCTATCAATCAGGAACAGGAGGAGCCGGAACCCCAAAGGGAGGTAGGTACAGGCCGGAAACCGGATTCCGGGTGTGTGACAGATGGCAGAAACAGGAAGGATGGGATGGATAGGATAGATGGGACGGACAAAGCAGGAGGGGCAGCCAGGGCAGACCAGACGGACAGAATGAAGGGCTGCCGTCAGCAGATAAAGAAAAATATCTCCTACGATATCCTTGTCCACGATAACCCCTATGACAGAGAACGCCTTGACGGGTTTGTGGAATTGATGGCGGAGGCATGCTGCAGTACCAGAAAAGCCATCCGCATCAATCAGGAGGATATGCCGGTGGAAACCGTGCAAAGCCGGTTCCTCAGCCTGGACAGCGAACACATCCGGTACGTGATGGATTGCCTGGATCGCAACACCACGGCGGTAGGGAACATCCGTGCCTATATCCTTTCGGCCCTGTATAATGCGCCGGTAACAATCAGCCAGTATTATTCAAGCCTGGTAAGGCATGACATGGCGGGAACAGGACGAGGAGGTTAAAACCAACAGGGGCCATAGCGAATAATTTTTAAATAATTTCCGGGTATATTGCCAGGATAAAACGTAATGTCGTATAAAACGGCATATATTTGTGGATTTTCCTCTTAACCATGCTTTATTTGGCAGGCGGGAACTTGTCAAGGACGAAGCCGCAAAGCGGTGCGAAGCATCCTTGATAAGTTTCCGTCTGTCAAATATAATCCGGCAAGAGGAAAATCTATTTGGTAACGGAGGCTGTACCAGGCAGGGATGGAAAAATATTTAACTGCTGAATTTTATATTTGCCAGAGGAAGATAAAAACGTCAGACAGCGAAAGAGAATGTAAGACATAAAGACCCCGCTGTAACAGTCCCGTATTTTATGGATATAGCTTTACGATCACATATTAACACAAAGAAGGGAGGTTTATCATGGCAAAGATACCAAAGCTGCACAAGATTCAGGAACTGGCGGAGCAGACAGCCGCAGAGGTCAGCAGTTCCCCGGCGGCATGGACCGGCTACCTGGATACGGCTGCCCGGCTGTACCGGTATCCGTTTTCGGACAGCCTGCTGATCCATGCACAGCGCCCGGATATCATGGCCTGTGCGTCCATGCGGATCTGGAATAAAAAGATGGGACGCTGGATCAGGAAGGGCGTCAAGGGCATTGCCCTGATTGACGACACGGGGCCGGAGCGGAGACTCTGGTATGTATTCGACATGGCGGATACCCGGCTCCTTCCGGGAAGCAGGATACCGTTCCTCTGGCAGATCCCGGAAAGGCAGAGGGAGACTATCTTTAAATTGTTAGTTGACACATACCAACTGGATAAGGATACGGGCCAGCTCCATACCGCATTATTTGAGATTGCTTCCAATCTGACAAGGGCAGGCCTGGAAGCCGCAATGAATGGGCTGGATACCCAGATGGGGGATTCACGGTTAAGGGAGCAGGATGAAAATGCGGTCAGGGAGTCTTTTCAGACGCTCTTTCGGAACAGCGTCTTTTACGTCCTGGCCCGCCGCTGCGGCCTGGAACCCATGGACTACTTAAAGGCGGAAGATTTTTCAGGGATTACGGATTTTAATACGCTGACGGCCCTGTCCTTCCTTGGGGAGAATACCAGCCGGATTGCGGAGCCGGTGCTAAGGGATATTGGCAGGAAGGTACGCCGGATTTATCAGCAGGAAACACAGAAAACCCTTGCAAATGAAAGTGACCTGGTATATAATGAATTTAACACTTTAAAGCGCGAAAACAATAAAAAGAAAGGGGAAACAATCTATGGAACTGACCTATCATCGCAAAGGGGATTACCTGTTCCCGAACCTGACAATAGAGGAGCAGGGCATAACAATCGGAAAGTACGGGATGCTGCGGAAAACCTTCATGAAGGAGAATCGGAGGGGCTGGTATCAGGGGCTGCTTTTGAGCGGGAAGCTGGACGGCTACTTGGCGGAGATCGACAGGACGGCGCAGGAGCGGATGGAAGTGATTATGGGGAACCTGTTGGAGAGGTTCCCGGCACCGGACAAGGAGGCCGACCAGATGGCCTGGGCAGCCCATATGAACGGCCTGACGGCCATGGCAGAGGAGACGGTCTTAACGGAACTGGTTTACAGCTAGAAAATACAACTGAAAATGACATGACCGAAGCAGAGGAAGAGACAGCCTCTGCTTTATCTTTGCCCGGATTACCTTCGGCGGAGGAACAGGTTTATGGCATTGAGAAGCAGGCACAGAGCCTGTATGCCGGGGGGAGCCTGATTCCGGATGAAGCGGTGGACGAGGTTCTCCGCACCGGTGGAAACCGGAGGAACAGCTGTTACCGGATTATTTATAATTTTATGTCAGAACAGTCCCCGGAAGAATATACGGAGTTTATCCGCCAGGAATACGGCACCGGAGGAAAAGGCCTGGAGATTGACGGATGCAGGTATTCCGTATGGTTTGATAAACCGGGAATGCAGGTTGCCATAGGCGAAACCGTGGAGGCGGAAAAGGCAGGCCTGGGCAGGAGGCTCCTTTCCTGGGAGGAGGTAAGCGGCAGGATACACCGAATGCTTGAAGCAGGGGAGTATGCCCCGCAGGAAATACTGGACGGTGCCAGAGAGAATGCCCTTAGGGAACATGCGGAAGTCCTGCTGTATATGTGGCAGGATATGGCGGGAGGCGACATTTTCAGTGATGATGAGATTGTCCCCGGCGGATTCCCTGACAGAAAAGTTCATATGGCGGGGCTGCTGTCCCAGCCGGAATATGTGGAAAGGCTTATGGGGAAGCTGGAACGCCTGTCAGAATCTTACAGAGAAAACCGGGATATCATGAGATACCACATACACCGCCCGGATCAGGTATTAGAGAGGCTCCGGAAATTTGCAAAGGAAGTTTCGCCCTATCAGGCCAGGGATGGATTTACGGGAAAGGAACTACCAATTTTTATCACCCAGGATGAGATAGACGCTTATTTCTGCAGCCATGGGCCCTCTGCGAATGGGAGATTGGATATTTATGCGTTTTACCAGAAGAATGAGGGCAGAAATGAGAGGGCTGGCTTCCTGAAAAAAAGTTATGGAACCGGGGGATGCAGCCGTGCCCTTTCCGGTGCGGATGGTTCTTTTGCGGATTACACAGGCAAAGGGGTACGGCTTACCAGGGGGGACTTGCTTCAGCCAAAAGCGGAAATTTTCCTGAAGTGGCCGGAGGCTGCAGAACGGATCGCTTCCCTGATTGAACGGGAGCGGTATCTGCAGCCTGGGGATTTTGCCAGGATGGAGCTGTATGAAAGGGGGCAGATGGCAAACCAGGTCATGCAGTTTTACTGGGGAATGCCCTTCCAGGTGGCACGGCCCTGGGACGGGAGTCCGGATCATTCCAGTTCCAGCTGGTACAAGGATGTGATAATCCTGCTGTCCCATCCGGACCGAAGGGCAGAACTGACAAGGCATATGGAGCAGGCGCTGGCCAAGCTGCCTTTAGATTTTGAAGATTATGGGGAGAGGGCACGGATTCTGTCAGAGCTGCAGGGATATGTGGATGGAACTTATACTTTGTTCCCGGAACAAAAGAGAACCTATGTTGAAAGGGAGGACGGCGGGAAAGAGAAAAAACAGGAGAGAGAACCAGGGCAGATGAGCCCCCTTAGAGAAGAACGGAACCGGGGAGAGAGCCAAGGAAAAGGGCAGATACAGGACGGAGAGCAGAGCCGGGAAACAGAGCAGAATCCTCAAAAGCGGAAAGAAAGCGCGGAAAAGGCAGGGGGCCAGGAACGAAAAGCACGCTCCGTAAGCGCTGAAACAATCATTCCCCACCAGGCAGATTCCAGGAGCCAGGCCCCTTATCCGGAAGAAAACCGGCAGATGTCCCTGTTTGATTTTATGGATAACGACACTATTGGGGAACCTTTGGACGATTCAAACCGGCGGGGAGCCGGGACAGATGGCCAGACAGGGGAAGGCAGGAAACAAAGAGAGGAAACCTTTGCGGAAGGAAGCCCGGAAGGGAATAATCCGGAAGAGAAAAAACCAGGAGAAAGCGGAAGGGGAGCGGAACCACTTCCGGAAATACAGGAGCGGGTCAACTTCCGCATAACCGATGACGGCCTGGGAACCGGCGGCCCTAAACAGAAATTCCGTGCCAACCTGGAAGCCATACAGCTTTTAAAAACCTTGGAATCCCAGGGACGGCTTGCCTCTCCTGAAGAACAGGAAACCCTGTCTAAATTTGTGGGCTGGGGAGGGTTGGCGGAAGCCTTTGATGAAAAGAACAAAAACTGGGAGAAGGAATACATCCGGTTAAAAGAGGCATTAACCCCGGAAGAATATAAGGAAGCCAGGGCCACCACCCTGAACGCTTTTTATACGCCTCCCGTAGTCATAAAGGCCATGTATGAAGCGCTGGGGAACATGGGACTGAAATCCGGCAATCTCTTGGAGCCGTCCTGCGGGATTGGAAACTTTATGGGACTGGTGCCTGAAGAAATGTCCGGCCTTAAGATGTATGGTGTGGAGTTGGACGGTATTTCCGGCAGGATTGCCCGCCAGTTGTACCAGAAGAACCCCATAGCCATCCAGGGCTTTGAATCCACGGATTACCCGGATAGTTTCTTTGACTGTGTGATTGGGAACGTGCCTTTTGGCTCTTACAAGGTTTCAGACCGTAGATATGACCGCCATAATTTCCTGATCCATGATTATTTTATCGCAAAATCCCTGGACCTGGTGCGGCCAGGCGGAGTTGTGTCGGTGGTCACGTCCAGCGGGACCATGGATAAGCAGAATTCCGGTGTTCGCCGGTACCTGGCCAGCCGTGCCGACCTGCTGGGGGCAGTCCGTCTCCCTAATAATGCCTTCCTTGGCAATGCGGGGACAAAGACGGTGACGGATATCCTGTTTTTCCAGAAGCGGGATCAAGCCTCTTTGGAGCAGCCGGAGTGGGTAAGCCTTGGGGTAACCCCGGAAGGACATTCTGTCAATGCCTATTTTGTCTCCCACCCGGAGATGGTTCTTGGGGAATATGCCCTGGAGAGCGGCCAATACGGCAGGCAGGAACTGACCGTTATCCCCATAAAAGGGGCGGTACTTTCCGAACAGCTAAAGGCCGTTGTAGGCCGTATCCAAGGGAAGATTGAGGAACCGGAGCTGGAGGAAACCGGATTGGAGGAACCCACCGGTTCCGGCTCCATACCGGCAGACCCCTCCGTGAAGAATTACAGCTTCACGGATATAGACGGGGAGGTATATTACCGGGAGAATTCCAGGATGAATCGGGTGAAGCTGCCTGCCATGACCAGGGAGCGGGTCCTGGGCATGGTGCATGTAAGGGATACGGCAAGGAGGCTAATTGAGTGCCAGACGGAAGACGGCAGCGAGGAAGAAATCCGGAACCTGCAGAGGGAATTAAATGAGAAATATGACCGCTTTACCAAACGTTACGGCCTGCTTAAC
>Ga0137308_102199_pt1 | contig 14087 bp, 12 predicted proteins | sample Inofrocosms_June_FD_97181 | JGI IMG/M metagenome (GOLD analysis project Ga0137308, IMG submission 97181) | Mouse cecal microbial communities from Vienna, Austria - N-Acetylneuraminic and N-Acetylglucosamine D2O microcosms_June | ecosystem: Host-associated > Mammals > Digestive system > Large...
TGGTTTTCAGCCTTTCATATTCTCCCACATCATCCACAATGTCTACTATTTTATCTTTGTATTCTTTTAATAACCTGATCAAGTTCTCCTTTTCTTCCCGTACAAATTTATTTGTCAAAAAGGTATTGCCATAACCGAGTAGAATCGTATCAAATCCCCGCTTTATGACTTCTTTCAGATAATTCCTGTTCTCTGTGTTGTTCGGTACTTCTGATGGCTTTAAACACTTCACCATAAAGATTACATATAGTAATCGTGGTGTAACCCATCGGGATCAGATTATTCAGAATAAGTGTGGTTGTCGTATCTAAAATACTGATATCTTCACTTGCCGGATTCAAACCAATTACCAAGATACTTTTCTTCTTCTCAGCCTCTTTGCAATCAAAAGTTAATTCAAATCGTCTCTTTAAATTCTTGTCAAAAACGCCTTTCCGTTCTATTGTCTTTGTTTTTGTTACCAATCTTTCCATCAGTACCTCCTTTTCACATAAGTAAAGCAGATAACTTCTCTGCCATCTGCTTATTTTTTAACGATTTCACTGTTATGCGTTTACTGTTTCCAGTGCCACCAATACGCCTACTGTTATAATACATGCGCTCAAAAAGATTCCTGCGTGCATATATACCACTCCTTTCATAGTTATAATATGTATTTATTTATCATCACTTCTCCAAAATAGTACACCCCATTGAAGCGAGTACTCCAATGGGGCTATATCAATTATTCAGTTTTTTATCCATATTAGCAATACGTTCGATCACAGCGTCCAATCCAAGCGAATGAAATTTTAATTCCATTTCCTTACTCAAAATATATCCGGCAATCATTCCTATTTCCAAATAAATTTCACTATACGTAGAAATGAAATGTATCAATTTATCATCCAGAGCCGTTGCCCTAATATTGGGACACTGTTTCACTAAAAATTTCAAAAAATTTTCATAAGCATTTTCAAGTTCTGTATCATAATTGTAAATATGTTCAGCCGACATCTTTGTACCATATAATGCATAAAATGCCAGTTTTTCAGGTTTGATATTATCCAGTATTCTCTCAAGTTCACTCATTACTGCTCCTTTCTCATTAAAAATGAAAAAGAGCAAATAACATTACTGCTGTTTGCCCCCTTTCATTATACTTTGATTTAACTTTAATCTACTTCTTAATTACAATTTTTCCAATAAAATACTCTTTTTCTGATTGAACTCCTCTTCTGTCAATATACCCTGATCTTTCAATTTTGCAAGTTTCTCAATCTGCCCCAAAATATCATCTGAGCCGGAAGCATTATCTGGTTTATTGCTCTCTGTCCCTCTGAATTGCTTCATTATCCCTTTAGTGCGTAACAAGTCAAGCATTTCCTGACAAACTCTCGCCTGCCCCATAACGGTAAATCCTGTAAGCATTTCATTTCTGACAACATACTCGTCACCATTTTCATCAAGGTATTTAATTTCCATAACATTTTTTTGCTTTAAATCACTATTATTATTGCCGCTGCTCAATAACATTTCCGCATTAGTAATGACTCTCTCGACAATATCCAATGAAATAACTTTGTTATACGGAATTTCAAATCCGGTAAACCAGTCTTCACTTTGAGGTTTCGCTAAAAAGCTGAATCTGTCCGGCATAATATCAAGCAATATGAATGGGCTTTTCTTTTTTCCCAACTGAAAATTCGGATGTCCGCCTATATATGTAACCTCATATCGAATCAAGCCTCCTTCCTGTGGAAGTTTGCTCTGTTTAGATTTCTCCCTTTTCTCATTTATTGTTGTCTTTGTCTGCTCTATGCCTGTTTTAGTGGCTTCTGTTGCTTTATTTGCCAGTTCTTTCGCTTTATCCATCTTTTCAGAAAGTTGTTGTTCCTCTGCAAAAGTAGAAGCTTTATCTTTAACAGTACTTGCCGTCTCTTTCAACCTATCCATAAATCCCATATATTATCCCTCCCTAATTCAACATCTTTTTTTTCGCATTGTCTATATGGTTATTTACTAATACATCAATTTTTATAAAAACCTGCCTTATAACTGTTTTTTCATCTGTATTATCTACTGTTACTTTATCATCTTTTCCTCCTTACTACATATAGTAACTATAGTTACTATTTTTAAAGTAAACTATATCACATTGAAGAATAATTGTCAATCAAATAATATAAACTAAGGTGATGACTATGGATAATAACTTTAATTTAGGTAAACGAATTCATGAACTACGGACACAACAAGGTTTAAGCCAGGAACAGCTTGCCCTTCGTACTGAAATAACACCAACCTATCTGGGACTGATAGAAAGAAACCTTAAAAATCCAACTGTTAAAGTCATTGAACAATTATGTCATGCATTAAATATCAGTCTTATGGATTTCTTTAGTTGTTCGCACGATATCTCTAATTCTTTTGATTCTGTTACTAATCAAATATTGGCACAGATCAATAATAGAACATCCGAAGAAAAACAACTTATTCTCCAAGTAATCAAAGATGTTTTAAAGTTACGTGATTTCCAAAATAGCAATAATACTTAATCAGAAAAAAATCCCCATTGAAGCCAAACACTCCAATGGGGATAAATAAAACTATTATTCTTTCTTTTTTCTGGCATCAGCCTGCTATTTTCGCATTTACTTATGATATGGTTCCCCACTGATAATCCGAAACGCCCGATAAATCTGTTCCGTCAGTATCACCCGCATCAGCTGATGCGGAAACGTCATATCTGAAAAACTTAAGCTCAAATCCGCCCGGGCCGATACGGAAGAATGCAGACCCAGCGAGCCTCCGATAATAAAAACAAGCTGGCTCTTTCCCGAAAGGGCAAGATTCTCCAGCTTTTTTGCAAACTTCTCCGAGTCATATTTTTTTCCTGCGATTTCCAGCGTGATCACAAAGCTGTTATCACGCAGCCGTTTTAAAATGCGCTGTGCTTCTTTTTCCCGGATAGCGTCCTCCTGTGCCGGGGAAGCTTTCTCCGGCGCAGGTTCATCCGCCACTTCAACGATTTCCAAACGACAATAACGGCTAAGGCGCTTCTGATATTCAGCAAGCGCCTCCCGATAAAAAGATTCTTTGATTTTTCCCACTGCCAGTATTGTAATATTCATACTATGCCTTTTTAATTGTCTTCTTTATCCCCGAAAATATCCTGATAATGCTTATCCAGAAATCTGTCCATATAGCCTTCATTCAGATTCAGGAAACGTTCCGAGAGCAGTTCCTTCATTCTGTCAAACCGTTTAAAGTATTTCTGCTCTTCACTGAAATCCGCCTCGTCTTCCGTAAAAAGCCCCTCGTCTATCTTATCTGCAGTCACACATTCCACAAACCACTTTTCCAGTTCTTTTGTCAGTTCTTTCTCGGACTCTGCTTTCTTTGCGTATTTTCCGGCATTTTTCATCGAAACCACGCCCATAACAATAAAAAACAGGAACATGGCGCCCATAACGCCCAGAATCATAAATCTGGAAGATTCACTCAAAGGCAGCTTTATCACATCGCAAAAACAGAGAATGATCACGATGATACCGATGATCCCCACGACCAGAAGCGTATAGGCAGAGGATTTATTATCCGCCGCTTTCTCTTCATAGTTCCGATAGACACCGCGTGAAGCATCATCCGCCGCTTTGGTGCTTTTTCTTCCGGATCTTTCATCCGTCCCATCTTCTTCACCGGCAGCATTTTCTTCTTCTTCCTCTGAAAGCGGCTCCCCGTCTTCACCGGAATCCTCCGCAGCGTTTCCGCCATCATCCTCATCCGGCAGCATCTCTCTGAGCGCATCCATCTGCTCTTTCATCGCCGCTTCCTGTTCCTTCTGCCTCGCCTTCTCCCACTCTTCCAGCGAGTCCACCAGTTCACTGCCGCAATCGGCACAGACCGTGATTCCCTCATAATACTCGTTTTTGCATTTCGGACACCAAGGCATCCCTTTCCACCCCCTTTTCAGGACCTTCTCTTTTTGTATTTCAGCTGAAAATATCTTCGCGCCTTTATCTGTACAAAATGCCGGCTCTCAGATATTTTCAGTTCCTTGCAATACATTCCTACATTTTTACCGTATAATTCAGCCGCACCGTGATAGACGCAGTCTTATCCTTCGCACTGGTATTAAAAGTACCCCCATAACTGTAATCCTCAGTGCTGGAATAAGCGCCGGTAATCTGAAATACACCCAGATTCGCAGTGAGCAGTTCCCCCGTCTGGCATCCTGCGTTCTGTGCCATAATATCGATCCTTTCCTTTGCGTTCTGCGTCGCTTCCTCGATAAGCTGCAGTTTTAATTCATCCAGTTTCGTATAATAATATTCCGGTGAATCAGAAATGATCTCTACCCCCGAATCGATCAGTTCCGTACATTCATTGGCAATATTGGTCACCTTTTCCACATCACCAGAATTTACCGCAAACGACTGTGTCAGTTCGTACCCGTCGTCCTCATAACCGATATACTCGCCCTCTTCATTGTAGATATCCCTTACCATCTCTCTGATGCTTACGGAGTAAAAAGTCACTTCTTCCGACGATATCCCGTTTTCCTCAAAATACTTTTTCACGATATCCGCATTTTTCTGGATTTCCCGGTAAGCCTGCTTAGATGTTTCTCCATGTACCGAAAACTCTCCGCGCCATACCGCAAGATCCGATTCAAAGTCCACACTGGCTGAACCGGTGGCTGAAAGTCCTTCGCCGGTTTTCCCGAGTTTTGCCTCCTTCAGACCGTCTGTGCCTATTGCCACGCATATAATTGCACAGATGCCCGCTATAAGGGCAACTATTACTGATTTATATTCTTTCATAATTAATTGAGCAAAATTTCTTACAGCACATTCTCAGGCAGATCCATTTTCATCTGTTTTCGCATCCGAAAATCAATTTATGCGCTTCCGGAAATCCTGCCGTCCTCCTTCCGGTTCTACTCTTACTTCTTTGACAGATACTCATGAATCCCCCGGGCCGCATTTTTTCCTGCGCCCATTGCCAGAATCACCGTTGCCGCGCCGGTTACGGCGTCGCCGCCGGCATATACGCCCTCTTTGGACGTTGCGCCGTTATTCTCGTCTGCCACAATACATTTCCAGCGGTTTGTATCAAGCCCCTCCGTTGTGGAAGAGATCAGCGGATTCGGAGATGTCCCGAGCGCCATGATCACGGTATCCACATCGATTACATATTCGGAATCAGGGATCACAACAGGCCTTCTTCTGCCGGACTCATCAGGTTCGCCGAGTTCCATACGCACGCACCTGATACCGTTTACCCAGCCGTTGTCATCCGTCAGAATCTCCACCGGATTGGTCAGCAGATGGAAAATAATGCCTTCTTCCTTTGCATGATGCACTTCTTCCACTCTGGCGGGCAGTTCCTCCTCAGACCTTCGATATATAATATATACTTCAGATCCAAGCCGTAGCGCCGTTCTCGCCGCATCCATCGCCACATTGCCGCCGCCCACGACCGCCACTTTTTTCCCTTTCATGATGGGTGTGGCGGAATCCTCCTGAAAGGCCTTCATCAGATTGCTTCTGGTCAGGTACTCATTGGCGGAGAATACGCCGTTGGCATTTTCCCCGGGAATGCCCATAAACTTCGGAAGTCCTGCGCCGGAACCGATAAATACGGCATCAAACCCCTCTTCCTTCATCAGTTCATCGATCGTCACCGCCTTGCCGATCACCACATCCGTCTCGATCTTTACGCCCAGAGCCTTTACATTTTCAATTTCCTTCTGTACCACGGCTTCTTTGGGCAGCCTGAATTCCGGAATACCGTAAACAAGCACGCCGCCCGCCTCATGGAGCGCCTCGAAGATCGTCACGTCATATCCCATTCTGGCAAGGTCGCCCGCACAGGTCAGTCCCGCGGGGCCGGAGCCGATCACGGCTACCTTTTTGCCAATCTTTTCCTCTGCTCCTTTGGGGGAAATTCCGTTCTCCCTTGCCCAGTCCGCAGTAAAACGCTCCAACTTGCCGATGGAAACCGGTTCGCCCTTAATACCCCTGATACATTTGCCCTCGCACTGGCTCTCCTGAGGGCAGACACGTCCGCAGACTGCCGGCAGGGCGGAAGAACGGCTGATCACCTGATATGCCTCTTCCATATCGCCGCTCTTCACCTTCTCGATAAAGCCCGGAATATCGATCGCCACCGGGCACCCTTTAATACACTGGGCATTTTTACAGTTAATGCATCTGGAAGCCTCTTCCATTGCCTCTTCCATATTATAGCCCAGACATACTTCCTTAAAGTTTGTTGCTCTCTCTTTTGCATCCTGTTCTCTGACAGGCACCTTTTTTAATACGTCCATCTATGATAAACCTCACCTTTCTTCCAAAACCGTTACATGCCGCCGGAACAAATCCTGATCCGCAGTCCCGCTCAGCATCTTTCGCCATCTGTCTATCTGTCCGCTCAGCCGCAGTTTCCGCAGCCGCCGTGATGTGTATCGCCCTCCTGCTGCCGCAGCATCGCTCTTCCTTCTTCGGTCTTGTACTGCTGCTGACGCTTCATGGCATTGTCAAAGTCTACCAGATGGCCGTCAAACTCCGGACCGTCCACACAGGCAAACTTCACCTCGCCGCCGACCAGCACACGGCAGGCGCCGCACATACCCGTGCCGTCCACCATGATCGGATTCAAGGAAACCACTGTCGGCAGGTTCAGTTCCTTTGTAAGCCTGCACACAAACTTCATCATGATCATCGGCCCGATGGCAATGCAGACATCATACTGCTTTCCTTCGTCCACCAGATCCTGAATCACCTTTGTCACCATGCCTGATCTGCCGTAGGAACCGTCGTCTGTGGTAATATAGAGATTTCCCGCCACGGCTTTCATCTCCTCTTCCATGATCAGGATATCCTTCGTCTTCGCGCCGACGATCACATCCGCCGCAACCCCCTGTTCCTTCAGCCATTTTACCTGTGGATATACCGGTGCCGTGCCGACGCCGCCTGCCACAAACAGGATCCTCTTCTGTTTCAGGGAAGCAATCTCTTCCTCACAGAGTTCGGAGGGACGCCCTAAGGGGCCCACAAAATCCCTGAAATAGTCCCCTTTATTCAGCGCTGTCATCCTCTTTGTTTCGGCGCCGACCATCTGAAACACGATCGTTATCGTTCCCGCCTCTTTGTCGTAATCACAGATCGTCAGCGGAATCCGCTCCCCGTCGTCATCCATGCGGACGATAACAAACTGTCCCGGCAGACAATTTTTTGCAACTCTTTCCGCGCGCACAACCATTTGAAAGATCGTATCATTGAGCTGCTTTTTTTCTAAAATCTCAAACATAGTATCCCTCGTTTCCGTGCCTTTTACCGCACTTGTATTCTTTTATCATGAAAGCGAAACTTCCGCTTTTAATCCCGTATCATTCCAAAATAATCCAATGTCTTTTCAGCTGTTTCAGAACCCCTGCCGCAGCAGTTCCGTGCTCAAGGCAAAATTACTGGTACGCATGTCGTAATGGGTTCCGTATAACGGCAGATTATAGATACCGACCGCATAATAACTGCCTGTCTTTTCCCTGCTCCCGTCCGGATTTTCTATGTATTCCGAGAAAATATAAAAATCTCCCTCGTCCTCTATATTGACGCAGCAGGCAAATACATAGATCATTCTTCTGGGATCTTCAACCGAAATCGTACCGTACAGGTCAATAATACGCCCCGTCTCCTGCATATAATGCAGTATGACAGTCTGTGCATCCTCCTTTGAATAATCCGTTATCAGTTCCAGATGGTAATTGCGCACCGTGATCTCGCTGGATACGCCGTTTTCGTCTATTGCGACGAATTTAAAGGAACTGTCACCGAGCGGCATCGGCAAAAAGCCGTTGTACATGTCGCTGAGTCCGTCCGGTTCACTGCCGTCTGTCGTATAATATATCTGACAGCCCTCTTCCGCTTCCGCATGAAGCATCTGGGGCGTGTAAAAATCTCCGCTGTAGGCATCCACCTCCGGGGCGAAGGGCGCAGAAACATCCACCTGATAAACCGCTTTGGCGTAAGGGCTCTTGATCCCGTACTCATTGATAAACACCGCCGTTATCTCAAACTCTCCTGTTTCCAGAAAAATCGGTGAGATATATTCCTGAGAATACCGGTCGGGATTGCTTCCATCCATTGTGTAGTAGATATGTCCGTTTGTATTGCTGAGTATCTTTAACGGGATCACTTCATTATAAGCACCGCCGACATAGTTAAATTCCGGCATATTTGCCATATATTTTGCGTATTTTTCCTGAATCGAAGCCTCCGAACAGTTCTGCAGCAGTATATTGATCTGCTCATACTGTCCCTTTTCCTCATAAGCAGCGATGATCTGGCTGTATCCCTGCTGCAGCCTTTCCCTGGAAACCTGCTCATACCCGATCAGTTCATACAGGCTTTCCATATAGGACTGTTCATCCCCCAGAGCCTGATAACACGCCGCCATCTCCAGCTTGATCCCCTCGAAATCCCCGCCTGCATCCAACGCGGCCTCCAGATTCACCAGCGCGGCCTCATAATTTTCCTCCTCGATTTCCGACATGGCTGTTTTGATCTGATAATCAGCCGACCTGAAATAGGCGGTAACGGAAAAATACGCCACAAGAATGATCAGCGCCAGCACAAAAATACAGCCCAGACTCAATACAAATAAATTCTTCTGCCTTTCGTGCCCGCCGCCATCTGAGTCTTCCTGTTTTGTTTCCGTCAATGTTTCCGCAACACCGGAGAGCGATTCTTCTATGCTGTTTTCCACTTCAGGCTCGAAATCCGGTACGATCCGCACTTCCATACCGCAGGTATCACAATACAGATGGCCTTCCGGAATTTCTCTGCCGCATTCAGGGCATATCATGAAGCGCTCTCCTTTCTTTAGCGGCTTATCCTAAATTCGCAAACCCGCGCTGACGCTCATTATATCATGAATCTGCGATTCATGATCGCCATTCGCCGCTCGCCGAATGAGTAAACTCATTTTTCTCGCTAACGCTCATTATATCATATATCCTTTGATAAGTCTACCGATGCGACGCAGTTGCTCATCAGCATGGCGATGGTCATGGGACCGACGCCGCCGGGAACGGGCGTGATCGCGCTGCACTTCGGCGCCACGGAATCAAAGTCAACATCCCCGCAGAGTTTTCCGTTCTCGTTTCTGTGGATGCCCACATCAATGACCACTGCGCCTTCCTTTACATAATCCGCCGTGATGAATTTCGGCCTGCCCACAGCCACCACGAGAATATCCGCCCGCTTTGTGACTTCCTTCAGATCCGCCGTTTTGGAATGGCACAGGGTCACCGTCCCGTTTTCCCGAAGAAGCAAAAGCGCCGCAGGCTTCCCTACGATATTGCTCCTGCCTGCCACAACGCACTCTTTCCCGGAAATTTCGATATTGCTGCGCTTCAGCAGTTCGATGATCCCCGCAGGCGTACAGGAGACAAAGCCCTTCTGCCCGGTGCAAAGAGCGCCGGCGCTCATGGGATGGAACCCGTCCACGTCCTTCGCCACATCGATCGCCTGGATCACCTTGTCCTCATCGATCTGCTCCGGCAGCGGAAGCTGTACCAGAATACCGTTTACCTCCCGATCAGCATTCAACCTGCCGATCAGCGAAAGAAGTTCCTCCTCCGAAGTTTCTTCCGGCAATTCATAAGATAAAGATTTTATACCGCACTCTTCACAGGCGCGTTTCTTGTTCCTGACATAGACACCGGAAGCGGGATCGCTTCCCACCTGTATGACCGCCAGTGTGATCTCGATGCCCTGCGCCTTATACCGCTCTGCCTTCAGGCGGCATTCCTCCTTGATCTGTTTTGAAATTGCTTTTCCGTCGATGATCTGATAACTCATAATTTTCCCTTCTATATACCTTATTCTGTTTGGTCAATGCATCTTTTCACGAAACATTTCCTGCCGCAGATATTTTTTGCGATTCTTTTATCTTTCCTGCCGATATGCGGTATGGATCAGAACAGTCCCGTGATCACTCCGTCTTCACCTACATCGATCCGGAACGCCGCCGGACTCTTCGGCAGTCCCGGCATGGTCATCACCGCCCCGGTGAGCACCACCACAAAGCCTGCTCCGGCAGACACATAAGCCTCTCTGACATTCACCGTAAAGCCTTCCGGCCTGCCCAGAAGCGAAGCATCATCCGACAGAGAATACTGAGTTTTTGCCATGCAGACCGGCAGATGCCCGAAGCCCAGTTTTTCAAGCTGTGCAAGCTGCTTTGCCGCGGATGCCGCATAGGAAACCCCCGCACCGCCGTAGATTTCCTTTACGACTGCCTCTATTTTCTCCCTCAAGGTCAGATCATCTTCGTACAGTACATGGAAACCGCTCTTTTTCTCCAGTGCGGCGAGCACCTTCCCGGCAAGCGCGATACCGCCTTCGCCGCCTTTTTCCCATACTTCGGAAAAAGCGAACTCACAGCCTCTCTCCTCACAGAATTCCTTCACATAGGACAACTCCGCCTGCGTATCCGTCAGGAATGTATTTAAGGTGACCACCACGGGCACGCCGTACTTTTTCAGATTTTCGATATGCTTCTCCAGATTGACGATCCCCGCCTTCAGCGCTTCCGGATTCTCCTTCCCGAGATCTTCCTTTTTCACGCCGCCGTTATATTTCAGCGCCCGCACCGTCGCCACCAGCACCACCGCATCCGGCGCAAGTCCCGCCATCCGGCACTTGATATCAAAAAACTTCTCCGCTCCCAGATCCGCGCCAAAGCCTGCCTCGGTAATACAGTAATCCGCCATCTTCAGCGCCGTCCTTGTGGCGCGCACGGAATTACAGCCGTGGGCAATATTGGCAAAGGGCCCGCCATGCACCAGCGCAGGGGTATGTTCCAGGGTCTGGATCAGATTCGGCTTCATCGCATCCTTTAAAAGCGCCGCCATGGAACCCACCGCCTGCAGGTCCGCCGCCGTCACCGGTTTCCCGTCCAGATCATAGGCAGCCACGATCCGTCCCAGCCGCTCTTTCAGATCCTGCATATCCTCCGCCAGACAAAGAACAGCCATGATCTCGGACGCCACTGTGATCACAAAATGATCCTCCCGTACAAAACCGTCCGCCTTGCTGCCAAGTCCCACCACCACATTGCGGAGTACCCGGTCGTTCATATCCAGACAGCGTTTCCACACGATATTTCTCGTATCGATCCGCAGCGCGTTCCCCTGCTGGATATGGTTATCCAGCAATGCCGCCAGCAGATTATTGGCGGAAGTAATGGCATGAAAATCTCCGGTAAAGTGCAGGTTTAAATCCTCCATCGGAACCACCTGGGCATACCCGCCGCCCGCCGCGCCGCCCTTGATGCCAAAGCACGGACCGAGGGACGGCTCCCGCAGGGCGATCACCGCATTTTTTCCCAGCTTCCCGAAGGCCTCCCCGAGCCCCACCGTGGTAGTGGTCTTTCCCTCTCCCGCCGGCGTGGGATTGATCGCCGTCACCAGAATCAGTTTACCGTCTTCCTTCTCCTGCAGAGAATGAATGTATTCCTCCGAAATTTTCGCCTTATACTTTCCGTATAATTCCAGTTCTTCTTCCGGAATACCGCATCTTTCAGCCACCTTTACGATTGGCTCAAGCATCGCCTCCTGCGCGATCTCAATATCTGTTTTCATGATCCTTCCCCGCCTTTCTTTATTTTGTTATTGCTGCTTTGTTCCGCTGCAGCATCTTCAAACCGACTCTTCCACAAAACTCTCAAACTGTTCCGGACTCATCAGCACCTTCCTCGGCTTCGTCCCCTCTTCTTCTCCGACCACGCCGGCGTCGCAGAGCTGATCCATGATCCTTGCCGCCCGGTTAAAGCCGATCTTGAACACTCTCTGCAGCATTCCGATCGAAGCCTTGTCTTTTTCAATGACAAATTTCCCGGCTTCCACAAAATATTCATCAAACGCGGAAGCCGCATCCGCGCCCCCTGCGCCGCCGGCTGCGGCAGTGACCGTTTTCATCTGCTGCTCAATATCCGGGCTGTACTGGGTAATGATTTCCTGATCCTTTAAGAAGTTTACCACATCCTCCACTTCATCGTCAGAGATAAACGCGCCCTGAATTCTGGCGGGCTTCGGATATCCCTGCGGATAAAACAGCATATCGCCCTTTCCAAGCAGCTTTTCCGCTCCCACCATATCGAGGATCGTTCTGGAGTCCACGCCGCTGGAAACCGCAAAAGCCACGCGGCTCGGCATATTCGCCTTGATCAGTCCCGTGATAACGTCCACAGAGGGACGCTGGGTGGCGATCACAAGGTGGATGCCCGCCGCCCGGGCAAGCTGTGCCAGACGACAGATAGATTCTTCCACTTCCCCCGGCGCAACCATCATCAGATCCGCCAGTTCATCCACGATGATCACAATCTGCGGCATCTTTGCCGGCGCGCCTTCAGCGCCCTTTTTCTGCATCTGTTCCGCCTTCTGGTTATAGCCCTTCAGATCCCGCACGCCATGTTCCGCAAACTTATTGTACCGCTCGGTCATTTCCGCAACGCCCCAGTGCAGCGCGGCGGCAGCCTTCTTCGGATCGGTCACCACCGGCAAAAGCAGATGCGGGATGCCGTTATAGACGCTGAGTTCCACCACCTTCGGGTCGATCATGATCAGCTTCACATCCTCCGGATGGGCTTTATATAAAACACTCATAATGATCGTATTGATGCAGACGGACTTGCCGGAACCCGTGGCGCCGGCAATCAGAACATGGGGCATTTTGGCGATATCCGTCACCACCACCTTGCCGCCGATATCCTTTCCCACCGCAAAAGCCAGACGGGATTGAAACTCCTGATATTCCTTAGACTCGATCAGATCCCTGAATGCCACCGTGGAATTTTCCTTATTCGGCACCTCGATGCCCACCGCCGCCTTGCCGGGGATCGGCGCCTCGATCCTGATATCCGTCGCCGCCAGATTCAGCTTGATATCGTCAGCAAGCCCTACGATCTTGCTGACCTTCACGCCCTGCTCCGGCTGCATCTCAAACCGGGTTACGGTAGGCCCCTGACTGATCTCCGTCACAGTCACCTTGACACCGAAGGTCTCAAGTGTCTTCTGCAGATGCAGCGCCGTATCCTTCAGTTCTTTATTATTGTCCCCTTTTCCTGTATTTTTTCCTTTTTTCAATAAGGTAACAGGGGGGAACATATATTTCTTCGCCGGAGCCGCCGGCCTGCCCGGCAATCCCTTCTCCTGCAGGCTTATGCTCACATTGTTCTGTTTTTGGGCGGCAGCTTCCGGATTTCCCTGCTCCGGCACAGGGGATCTTCCGGCAGGAGAAAACTCCGTGATAGGTTCCGGCATCTTTGCCAGATCCTTTTCCCTGAAATCGAAGGCAGATTCCGTGACCGCATGCCCTGTCCGTTCGGCTTCTTCTGCTGCGGACATCCTGCTTCCCGTTTCAGACATTCCGAATCTCATGTGATCCGTTTCTGCAGCTCCGAATGCCGCGTTACCGGCTCCCGTATTCCCCGCTTCAGACATTCCGAATCCCGTGTGATCCGTTTCGGCAGCCCCAAACGGCATATTTTCGGCTTCCGCTATTCCAAATGCCGTGTTTCCGGGTTCAGACATTCCGAATGCCATATTGCCGGCTTGCGCCGTTCCCGCAGCCCCGATTCCGGCTCCTGCCGTGCGGAAACCTTCTGTTTCCTGTTCCGTGAACGCAGGCTCCTTTATCCGAATCCTCGGTCCATAGGCTGTCTCATTATTTACAGGTTCCTCTTCCGCAAAACCGATGCTTTCCCCATAACTGCTTCTGGCAAAATCTTCATAAGAGATCTCCTGTACTTCGTCATTATCCGCTTCCCTGCGGAAGATCGGCCTCTGTCTTTGCGGCTCCTCATAAACAGGCTCTTTCTGCACCACATCCTGTACCCGGATCTCATGCATATCAATCTGCTCCTCCACCGGCTCTTCTTTGGCTGTCAGTGTGGTATCAAGCATCACGCCGCGGCTCTTTTTATTCATGCGCAGGATTTTTTCGTCCTCTTTTTCCTCCTGCAAAAGGCGTTTTTCCCGCTCCCTTGCCTCCTGCAGGCTCTGTTTTCTTCTGGCTTTTTCCGCCTGCTCTTCCCGC
>Ga0137308_102200_pt1 | contig 14086 bp, 25 predicted proteins | sample Inofrocosms_June_FD_97181 | JGI IMG/M metagenome (GOLD analysis project Ga0137308, IMG submission 97181) | Mouse cecal microbial communities from Vienna, Austria - N-Acetylneuraminic and N-Acetylglucosamine D2O microcosms_June | ecosystem: Host-associated > Mammals > Digestive system > Large...
CGCCGCGAAAATCGGGTTGAAGCCCTCTGACGGGCGCAAGGTGTACGCTGATCTTTACATAGACGACAAGGCGATTAACCCGGCGAAGATAGAAAGAACGGCGGAATACACAAGGCCGGGAGCATTCGTCCCGCCGCCGGAAGCCGCCGCCGCGGACGAACGCTGGCAAGAGATTATGAAGCAGGCGGAACAATGCGGATTCATCCTTTACGCCGCGGCAGGAACGGCGATTCTTGCAACGAACCGGGTTCAGGCCAGCACAATGGGGGCGACGCGGTACGCCGACAATCAGCGCATGAACGGACGTTGCCCGCAAGAAATCGGCCTGCCCGGTTGCCTTGACAGCTACACAGGGAAACCGGGGTGCGCTGGGGACCGTTGCGAATTGTGGAAGCGGAGGGCCGACCATGCCGACACCTGACACGATCACCCGCGGAGCGGGACAAGCCCGGCGGAGCGCCGCCCGGCTGATTCTGTCCGTTGCGAAATATAGCGGCCTGACCCTTGCGGGAATCATCCTGTTTCGAGCGGGTGCGGCCTACGCCCTGACGGTACGCGGATATTCAGCGGTGGGCGGTGAAGCTTTCGCCCTCTTTCTTCCCGCGTTTTATGCCCTGCTTTCGGGTGTGGGCCGGGGATACGTCAAAGACACGAAAAACGGCTATTTGCCGGACTATAAGGAGGACAACGAACAATGAAGAAACTTGCTAATTTGAAGCCGGGTGCGTATTTCTTTTACGGCGGCGTTCAATGGGTTGTGCTGGAGAGTGACGAAAAGATTGGCGCGACGCTGGCGCTTGCCGCCGAACCCGTCTTTCACCGGGCGTTCGACGAAGAGAACCGGAACGACTGGCGCGTTTCGTCCTTGCGCCGGGAACTGAACGGGCCGTTTCTTGACGCGCTGATTGCGGAGGGCGCGAACCGGGCCGCGTTCCTTGATTGGGAAAGCGACCTGACCGCCGACGACGGAATGACCGACTACGGGACCACGACCGACAAAATCGCTTTACTGTCTGACAGCCTTTACCGGAAGTACCGGCAGTATATCCCCCTTGTTGACGACTGGTGCTGGACCCTGACCCCGTGGACCTGTAACCCGTCGAATTCGTACTACGTCCGCTACGTCTATTCCTCCGGCGCGATGGGCTGGAGCAGCGCGTACGGCGGCGGCGGGGGCGCGCGCCCGCTTTGTTATCTGGAATCGTCCATCTTTGTATCTGTCCCTTATGAAGATGAAACCGCGGACCCCCGCGCCGACATGATCGAGGAAGCCCGCGACGCAGTGCTGGAGGTTTTGAACGGCTATCCCGTGGACGTTTGGGGCGACGCTATCGCCGCCGCGGTTGCTTCCCTCTTCCAGTGGAAGCAGGACGCGGAGGACACCGCAAAGGAGGAAGCCGCGACGCGGGCGCTGAACAACACGCCCGGCGATCAGGGCGGGAACGACAACGCGGCGGCGGAGGGCTGAAAGCCCCCGCCCCGCCGCCGAAAAACTGCATAAGAAAACCGCCCCGCGCCCGTTGTGCGAAAACGAGTGCGAAGCGGAATCCGCCGGTAAAAACACAGCTTATCAACCTATGATTAGTATAGCAGAAACCGGCGGAAAAGTCAAGAAAAAGCGCCGTTTTTATGCGGCGTGGCGGGCTTGTAATGGGTATTAAGATTCTGGCAAAGCCTGTCACGTTTAACACAGGAAAACAGGGTGCGGAGGTTGCGGGCCGGTCCCGCTCCATCCCCCGCCCTACTGACCCGCGTTTGCTGGAAGCACAGAACACGCCCGCTTCATCATCCAACGAAAAGAGGGTGAAGCATGGTGCGAACCTTTATCAGAGAAAAGAAGATTTTTTGCGGCGATCATTACAGGGAGGTTGATATATTCGGCTATACCACAGCCCAAAAGAACGCCGCCGCCCGCGGGAAGCGGTCAAAAAAGGTTCAGGAATCGGAGCCGAAACAAAAGAACTTGAATGACAAGAATGCCCGCCGGTATTTCGTCCAGTTGGGAAACCTGAATTTCGGGGACGACCCGGAAGCTTTGCACGTAACGGCTACATACTCCGCGAAACATCTTCCGCGGACCGTGGAAGCCGCGGAAAAGGAAGTTTCAAACTATTTGCGCCGGGTGGCCTACGCCCGGAAGAAAGAGGGGTTGCCGCCCTTGAAATATATCCTTGTCACGGCCTACACCACAGCGCGGAACAGCGGGAAGCCGACCCGGATTCATCACCACATTGTCATGAATGGAGGGCTTGACCGTGACGTTGTGGAAGAGTTGTGGCGCAAGAGGAAGCGCAAGGGGCAGAAAAAGGGCGACCGAATAGGATATTGCAACGCGGACCGCCTGCAAGCAGACGAAAACGGGATTGCCGCCCTTTGCACTTACCTTGTCAAGCAGGCGGGCGGGAAAAAGCGGTGGTCCTCTTCCCACAACTTAAAGAAGCCGACAAGCCGGGCGAACGACGGGAAGTATAACCGGCGGCAGATCGAGAAGTGGGCGAAAGAAAGGCCGGGCCGCGCCTTTTGGGAAAAGAAGTATCCGGGCTGGACCCTGACCGACGACGATTACGGGGTTCAGTACGAATACAACGAACAAACAGGGTGGTCAATTTACCTGAAATTGAGGAAAAAAGAATAGAAAGGGGCGGTCATCATGGGGAAGCCTTACCGAGAATGCCCGCATTGCGGCGCACACTTGGACGCGGGCGAAATTTGCGATTGCAGGAAGCCGAAACGGGAGCCGCGCCCGGCGGCGGAAGCGCCGCGGCGTATGCGGCTGGTTGCGATTTGCCGGGAGGTTGACCCGGAAACCGGGAAAGTTGCCGTTTATCAGGTATGCGAGGAAATGAACGACGGAACGGTTTCTTTCTTGCAGAATTGGGCGCGGAACAACCCCGGATTTCGGTATTTCACCCTTGCTTCCGCCCGCTGGGAGCGGTTCGGGGAGGTTATCGCCAGTATTTTGAAGCGCCGGACGGTCACAGCCGCGGACGTGGACCGAATCGGCGGAATTGTGGAACTGTAAGGAGGGGGAAGCGTTGGACAGCGAACAGGAATTGCGGGAAATGTACCGCGCGGCGGCGGTTATCAAGGAAATTTGCAACCGCCGGACGGAAGATGATTCGTGCCACAAATGCCCGTTTTACACTATGTGCGCGGCGGAACCGTATTCGTGGGCGATTCCCGAAAGCGGGGTGGACGCATGACGGATCGGGAACAGCTTTTGCAGAAAGTCAAAAAGATTCAGGCTTTAGCAGAGCGCGGGGACCGCGGGGAAAAGGAATCCGCCGCCGTCCTGCTTGACCGGCTTATGAAGAGATACGGAATCACGGAAGCGGAGATTGCAGAAGAACGCCGGGGAATCGCATGGTTCAGGTTCAAAACCCCGCTTGAACGAAAGCTTTTGAATCAGGTTATTTACACCGTTACCGGGCGCGTTGCTTATTCGTGCGTCGGAAAGTACACGAACCGCCCGCGGAAAATGCTGGGGATTGAATGCACAGCGGCGGAGCGGTTAGAAATCGAATTCAGCTTTGAATTTTATAACGCCGCATTGGAAAAGGAACTTGACCGCTTTTATTCGGCTTTCCTGAACAAGAATCGTATTTTCCCGGAAAACGCAATAGATCAGATACCGGACCCGGAAGAAATCGACCTTGAGGAAGCGAAACGAATTTACGCAATGATGGCGGGCATGGAGGAACACCGCCGCCGGAAAGCGTTGGGGAGCGGGACGGCGGAAAGGGGCGATCAGTAATGCCGGTCACATGGGAAGCGAAACACCTTGCCCGGCGGTATCAGAACGCCGTAAACAACGCGCAGGGGCATTTTTTCGAGGACGCTATAAAAGACGGGTGCGCCTACTATTCCGCGCGGGGCCGGGCGGAGATCGACAAGACCCCCGAACCGTTCCGCGTCATGGAGAAGCTGGGCGGTGGAATCTTCAAGGGCCGGTTCACCGCCCACGCCCAGCCGGATTTTCAAGGGACCCTTGCGGGCGGGCGCTCCATCGTCTTTGAAGCAAAGCACACCACGACGGACCGGCTGAAACGGGACGTTCTGACCGGCGAACAGCAGGACGCACTGGAACGCCACCACAGCCGCGGCGCGGTTGCCGCCGTATGCGCCGGAATTGGGAACAATTTTTTCTTTGTTCCGTGGGCCGTATGGCGGGAGATGAAAGAGCATTTCGGGCGAAAGTATGTGACGGCGGCGAACCTTGAACCCTTCCGCGTTCGCTTCAATGGCGCGGTTCTTTTCCTTGACTACAAAAACGGAAGCGGGCTTTTGAGATTTTGCCGGACGGGTGAAGAATTCATAGACGAATTTTTGAAAACGGAGGTCAAAGGACCATGAAGAAACAGCGGCAGAAAACGCGGAAAGTGACGGTCCGGGTCACACCGCAAACGGCGTTCAACCTTGAACGTCTTATGCAGATCAGCGGGCAGAAAACGCCGGGCCGGGTGGTTGACAAGCTGGTTCGGGAAAAAATGCTGAACTTGCGTGTTCAGGACGAAGGGCGGCGCGGCTGATCGTGGGAAGGTATAAGACGGCGGCGGAGCGGATGGCGGTTTCCTTGCGCCGCGGGGAAGCGGAAGCGACCGGAAAGCCCCTGTATAAGTCATACGCCGATATTCCGCCGGGATTCTTGAGCAAAACCGCCTGTATGAAGATGAAACAGCCGGTTCGAGCAGACGAAGAGCCGGGGGCATACGTTCTTAACCGGAACTGGCTGGGATATATGCCCCTGTATGACCGGCGCGAAAAGAGGTGATAACCCGTGTTCAACCTGAACCGCATTTATAACCTTGATTGCATGGAAGCAATGAAAGAAATCCCGGACAATTTCTTTCAGCTTGCTATATGCGACCCGCCATACGGTATAGGACACGACGGACAGCGGCAAAGGGTACATAACAACCGGAAGCACAACCGGAAGTTTCACGCCCGGAAAGGCTGGGACAAGGAGCCGCCCCCGCCTGAATACTTCCGGGAGCTGGAACGTGTGTCGGAAAATCAAATTATTTTCGGCGGAAATTATTTCGCCCCTATGCTAAACCGCGGGACAAAGGGCTGGCTGGTTTGGGACAAAGGGCAACATGGGCTTTCGCAGTCTGATTGTGAACTTGCTTATTCGTCGTTCGATTTGCCGACGCGGGTTGTCATCATCAACCGGGCCGCGCTCCAGCAGGACGGGAACACGATTCACCCGACACAAAAGCCGGTCCGCCTGTATCGGTGGATTTTGAAGAACTACGCCCGGCCCGGTGATCGGGTTCTTGACACCCACGCCGGGAGCGGGGCAAGCTGTATCGCCTGTCACGAAATGGGGTTTGATTTCTTGGCTTTTGAGATCGACCCAGATTATTGCCGGGCGGCGGCGGAACGGTTGGAGTATGCGCGGGCGCAAGTACGGTTTGACGACTTGCCGACAATCAGAGCGGAACAGGTGAAATTATTTTGAAATGGAGGGCAAGACGTGGAGTTTATAAGATTCATTTTTTCGAGTTTCTGGACGTGGGTGGGGTTTTTAATCCTGATCGGAGCCGTAGGGGAAGCCGTCGCGAGTATCGTAAAGGCCGCGCATACACCGCGGAAGATCGAAGCATATAGAATCGACAGCAGATGGCACGTACAGATTGACGGCGCACACCGCGGCGACATTTCCGAAATTATGAATAATGCGGACAAGCAGAGCAATGTGGGGGTGGCGGAATGAATGCCGCGCTTTTGAGCAGTAAAAAGATGGACTATTGCACGCCGCAAGCGTTTTTCGACGCGCTGAACCGGGAATTCCGATTCACCCTTGACGCGGCGGCAACGGCGAAAAGTGCGAAATGCCCGGCGTACTACACGCCCGAAACGGACGGGCTTTCCAGCCCGTGGAACCTTGCGGGGGGGGGGGCTGTATTCTGTAACCCGCCCTATGGGCGGCAGATCGGGCAATGGGTCCGCAAGGCATACGAAGAAGCACAGCGCGGAACGACCGTCGTTTTGCTGATTCCGGCCCGGACCGACACGACATACTTTCATGACTACATTTACGGGAAAGCGGAAATCCGCTTCATTCGCGGGCGGTTGCGCTTCACTGATGAAGAGGGCAACGCATACGCCCCCGCGCCGTTCCCGTCAATGGTGGTTATCTACAACAGCGGAAAGGAGAAAGACGGGTGAAAGCATACACAGTTTATCAACCTTACGCATACGCGACCGTTGCCGGGATAAAGCACTATGAAACCCGCCCGCGGCGGACGAATATTCGGGGCCGTGTAGCGGTCCACGCCGGGAGCGCAAGTCTAAAGCGCGCGACGAAGAATCTTTCGACCGACGAATTCTGGCGGCTTTTATGGGCCGTAAATGGTGAAACGGTATTGCCGCTGGGTGCGGTTGTCGGAACCGTGGAAATCGTTGATTGCGTCCCCGTGGAGGAAATCGCGGACACGCTGACCGAGCGTGAGCGGGCGCTGGGCGATTTTTCGCCGGGCCGGTTCGCGTGGGTCCTCCGAAACCCGGTCATGTTTGAAAAGCCGATTCCGGCCCGCGGTCAACAGGGCTGGTGGAATTGGGAGGAATAGACGTGAAATGCCGGGAATGTAAATATGCGTCTATTCACGCATACCCGCGAAATGGGAACGGGGCAAGCGCACACGTCGGAACATTTATGCAAGAAGCTTCATTTTGTGAACACCCGGACTGCAAGCAACCGGGGCCGCTATTGTTCTACGGGAAAACAGCGCCGCGGTATTGCCCATTGAAGAAAGCGGGGAAATAGAATGGAATGGAAAACGGAATTCTCCGACGAACTATCCAGCATTGCGCCGGAAGAGATCGAAAAGAATTCAAGCATTTTCGGGAATTTCTGTTTCGGAATAACGGCGGAACAGTTAGAAGAACTGAAAGCGGGCCGCGTTCTTTTCAGCCGGGACGAATACGGGATTTTCCTTGCCCTTGTGGATGAACACCCGGCGGAGGTCAAACGGCGGAAAGAAGAACAGCGGGCCGCGGAGCTGGAAGCCCTGAAAAAGCGCGTCACGCCCGGCGATTTCGTATGGTTAAAAACCGGCTACACGGTGCGAAAGCTGAAAGTCACAGGCGTAACGGATGAATCCATATACGCAGGGAACATGAAATTTTCGATTAAGGCATTGGACGACGCTCTATTTACAGAGGAGACGGGAAAGGAGGGGGACGCGGAATGAAATTGAAAAAGGTTATTTCCCTTTGCCACCAGCGAAAGACGTTCCGCCTGTTCGACAAGATAAGCGAAAACGGGGAGATCGTGCAATGGATGGGTGACGGGTGCGCGGCCTACCCGCTGAACGGACTTCCGATACTGGATGAAGAAACCTTGTGCGCCGTGTTCGACATTTCGGAAAAGCAGTTGAAGAACACCAGCATTCGGCGGCTGACAATGCCGGACGTGCTGAACATCGGCGACACGGACCCGGACGAACGGGTTTTGAAAGACGACGACTTTTCGATTATTTACGGCGGAACGGAAGTCAAACCGCTAAAGACCCGGACTGGAATAATCTTCATTCAGCAAAAATACCTTGCGCCGCTGGAGGACGTGCTGGACGTGGTACAGCTTTACGAGCGGGTCACGCCGGACGGTCAAACCTATGTCGCGGCAAAGGCTGGTTTGCTGATTGCGGCGGTGATCTTCCCTTACAGCGTCATAAACGAAAAGTTTGTGACGCGGCTTGAAGAGATCACACGGGAGAGCCGCCGGGCGCTGAATGAACCGCCGCCGGTTCACATGATGGAGCGGGACCCCGATCAAGGGTCCATGTTTGCAGGATAGAGAAGGGAGGGTGAAAACATGGAGTATAAACCGAAAGTTGTTCTTTGCCGCCTGCATATGGCGGGCAAGAGCATTCAGCAAATCCGGGAGGAATGCGCCGGGCAGGGCATGACATACCGGGATTTTGAGAATATCCAGCGGGCGAATGAGTATTTCGACGGCGTGCGTTGCCGCCTGTCCCTTTGGGAATGGGACAATTACAAAAGCTATCACCTTGACGATTGGGACGCGCCGGACGACGAACGCATGATGATGGCAATTTACTATTCTGAACAGGTCCACCCGGTCCCCCGGTACAAAAACGACCTTGAAAAATTCAAGGCTGATTGGGCGGCGGGAACCTACGACCCCGGCGGCGTGATCTGCTTCCACCCGCGGGACGTGGAAGAAATCGAAGTGATTTCGGAAGAGGTCAAGCCGCCGAAACCGAACCCGGCCCCGCTCCACACAGAGAGCGCAAAGCCGCGGCGGAGGAAGAAAAAGAAGCATACCCGGCGGCGGAAGTGAGGGCCGCACATGAAAACAGAGGAAACGAAGCGGCTTGAAATGGCAATCTGGAACGCTACCAACAAACAAGGCGTTTTCGGGTGCTTTGAAGTCACAATAGGCTGGTTCGGGAAAGAACGTGTCGATTATATGACCTTTGACACAAAGGGCGATTTTCGGTGCTATGAAATCAAAGTGACAAAGGCAGATTTCCATTCCACCTGTCACAATTCATTCGTCGGAAACCTGAACTATTACGTTTTACCGCCGGACCTGTACGAAGAGATCAAAGAGGAAATACCCGATCACGTCGGCGTTTACATCGTGCGGGACGGGTTCGCGCGCAACATCAAGCGGGCAAGCCGCAGACCGGCGCAGGACCCGGACACCCTGAAAGCTTCAATGATTCGTTCGCTTTGCCGGGAGGTCACAAAACAGATTCAGAGCGGCGACCCCTTGCGCGTGGAAAATCTGAACCGGCGTATTTCACAGTTGGAGCGGGACCGGGACAAATACAGGCGGCAATATTGGGACCTCTTGCGGGAGGTTGAAGAACGGTTCGGGACACGTTGGAGGAAAGGAGGGTAAAAATGGGCGGCTATCACGATATACAGGTTCTTGAAGCATTGCGGGAAATCGCAAAAGAGTTGAAAAAGATTCGGGAAGCATTGGAAAAGGAGAGAGAAGAACATGAATAACCCTATCTATGAACCCCGCGGGCGCGCCCGCGAGTATGGGGAACTTGCCGTGAACATTTATACCGGGTGCAATCACGGTTGTTCCTACTGCTACGCGCCAGCCGTCCTGCATAGGGGCCAGGAGGAATTCGCGGAGGTACAGCCCCGCCCCGGTATCGTTGAAGCTGTCCGGCGGCAGTTGGAGCGGGAGAAGAAAACCGGGCGCACGATCTTTCTTTGCTTCACGTGCGACCCCTACCCCGCCGAAATCGACACCACGCCGACGCGGGCGGTCATTCAGGCGATCAAGGAAAGCGGGAATCACGTTCGGATTCTGACAAAGGGCGGGGACCGCGCCCGGCGGGACTTTGATTTGCTGGATTCCGGCGACTATTTCGGGGTCACATTCACAACGGACAACCTCTTTTATCCGGCGGCGGAGGAACCGAAAGCCGCGAACACGGCGGAGCGGCTGGCGACACTGGAACAGGCAAAATATAACGGCGTGCAAACGTGGGTATCATGCGAACCCGTCCTTTATCCGAGCGCCGTTTTCAGCCTGATTCGGAACGGCTGGTATATCGACCTTTTCAAAATCGGCAAGCTGAACCACGCCGCGCCGCCGCCGGAAATCGTCAAAGCAGGCGGCTGGGCCGCGTTTGGGGAAGAAGCCGAACACCTTTGCCGGGAGCATGGGCGCGCCTATTACATCAAAGAGGACTTGCGCGCCGAAATGGAGAAAGCGAGGGGAACATAATGGACCCGAAAGAACAAGTTGAAATGCTGAAAGGTGCAATCGGAGCAACGGCGGAAATGGCCTTGCTTTTCTACCGGGCGACCATACAGGTGGGCGCGACGATGGAAGAAGCCTTGAAGTTGACGCAAGCTTACCTTGCCGCAATGATTCACGGCAATAACAAGGACCCGCAACAGGAAGGGGCCGACGATGAATAGTGAAATCATAGCCGCCGCCCTGCATGGGGCGAAAGTAACCATCGAAGCGGATTGCTGGCCGTTACGACGCAAGGCAGGCGGAATTGTCGTCCGCATGATGAAACAGACGTGGAACGGCGTTGTCAATATGAGCCGAACCGTCAAAATCGACGAACCGACCGGCGGGGAAACGCTGGAAGAAGCGGTGAACAGGACCGCCCGTGAAATGGCGGAGGAAATCGGGAATTAAGCCGCCCGCGTCGAGCGGGTCAAAATCAAAATAGGAGGTTTTACACGGTGAAAACAATTTCGGTTATCAACCTGAAAGGCGGCGTTGCGAAAACCCTTACCGCCGGGAGCATGGCGCACATTCTGGCGACCATCCACGGAAAGCGGGTTTTGCTGATCGACAATGACAAGCAGGGCAACACGTCGAAAACGTTCGGGGTCCACAGCTACGACGACAAGAGCATTTCGGACGTTCTGACCGCCCGGCGGCTGGACCCGTGGGAGGTCATCAAGAAAACCCGGTTCGACATGATCGACGTAATGCCCGCGAATATGTCCTTGATTCGGGCGAATTTGGAGGTCATGCTGGACACCAGCGCCCGCCCCCAGCAAACCCGGTTGCGGGACGCGCTGAACACCATTGCGGCGGAAAGCTTTTACGATTTCTGCATTATCGACAACGCCCCCGATATAAACATTTCGACGATCAACGCCCTTGTCGCTTCCGACGACGTGATTATTCCGATCAAGATTGACAAATACGCCTTTGACGGGCTGGAAGAGTTGAAAGAGCAGATCGAGGACACCCGCGCCGACTGGAACCCCCGCTTGCGGCTTGCCGGTTGCCTGATTACGTGCTTTCAGCGGACGGACGCGGACCGGCAGGGGGAAGAGTGGTTGCGGAGCCAGCCGGAATACCCGGTTTTCGACACGCACATTCGCTATTCGGAGAAGGTGGCCGAAAGCACGTTTTCGGAATCCCCCATTGCTGAATACAGCAGGCGGAGCGGGGCCGCTATGGACTATATCGCATTCGTGCGGGAATATCTGGACCGCGGGAAAAAGTAAGGGGACGCGGGATGAACTGCAATGATTGTGAAAACCTGAATTTGACGGAAGAACAGCAGGAACGGCTGGGAACGAAAGAACCGCATATTTGCTTGAAGTACGGGCGGCGGGTTTTTCACAGGTCAAGCAAACCGGGATTTCACGAAATAATATATCCGTGTCGGGAGTGCGAACAAGAAATGAACTTGTCCGATTCGGACAGAAAGGGGCGTACATAGTGGGAAAGTTTAATTTGAATCAGATTTTGAACGACGCTTCAAAGCGGGCCGCGCCCGGCGGCGGAGGGCAGACCGCCCCCGCCAGCCGCCCGGCGACGATTGAGCGGTTGAGCGTCTTTGACCTTGTGCCGTCGGAAGATAACTTCTATTCGATGAACGATATTGAAGAACTGAAAAGCAAGATCGAACTTGCCGGGAAGGTGCTTCAAAACTTCATCGTCGTTCCGCTGGGCGGCGGGAAATACAAGGTCATTTCGGGACACCGCCGCCGCGCCGCCTGCATTTCCCTTGTGGAAGAGGGCAAACCGGAATATGAGTTTGTCCCGTGTACCGTCGAAGCGGACGAAGAGGACGCGGAGGTTCAGGCAATCCGGGAAGAAATTATGCTGATTGCGGCGAACTCCCAGCGTGAAAAAACGGCGTGGGACAAGATCGAGGAAGCCCGCCGGACCCGCGCGCTTTTGGAGAGAATCAAGCAACAAGAGAAATTGCCCGGCGATATGCGGAAGCTGGTGGCGCAGACCTTGAACACCAGCCCGGCGCAGATCGGGCGGTTCGACGCGATCACCCGGAATCTTTGCCCGGCGTTCATGGAGGAATTGAAAGCCGACCGCATAAACATTTCAACCGCGTATGAACTGTCCGGGCTTTCGGCGGAAGATCAGACCGCGGCGTTTGAGGAATACCGGGAAACCGGGGAAATTTCAATCAAGGCCGCGCGGGAGCGGAAGCAGGACACGCCGCCCGCGGCGGAGGTCCCGGCGGAAGAGCCGGAAGCGGAGCGGGACGAACCAGCGGAAGAGCCGCAAGCGACCACGCAGGACGCGCCACAGACCGCCACAGGGCCGCGGGAAGCGGACGGGCGGGAAAAGATACCACCAGCCGCAGAAGCGCCAACAGAGGGCCGCACAGAGCCGCAGGAACAGCCGGAAACCGCCGGGCAGGATAAACCGCCCGCCCCCTCTTCCCAGCCGTCCACAGACGCGGAGGAAAGGGCGGAGCCAGACCCGCTGAAAGATATTGTTCAGCAGTTGGAAAGCCTTTGCGAATACTGCAAGGAAATGGGACAAAAAGGGGTGCTGGGGCGTGCATGGACGGTTGACGTGTCCGCGTTGGAGTTTGCCATTAACCGTCTGAAATGGTGAGGGCGTGACGATGGACACAGAAACCATAATCTTTCGTTATGGATTCACGGAAGAGGAAGCGGAAGCGATACAGAAAGCCGCGCGGATTTGGGCGGAGCGGGTGAAACATCACATTGAAGAAGTGATCGAAGCGGTTTTGCATATTCTTTCGGCGGGTTCGTCCGAATTTGAAAAGCTGGAGGACCTACGGAAAGAGTTGGAGGAAATCGGGAGAGAGAGCCGCGTCCGGCGGCGGAAGATGGAGCGGAGCCGGGCGCGGGCCATAGAACAGCGATACCGGGCGGAGATTCACCGCGTCGAGCGGGAAAGGTTTTATAGGCGGATATATAAGCCGCCCTAAAGCATAAATCGGAGGAACGGGCATGAAGCGCGGAAAAGTAATTTCAATCTTGCGGTTCTTTAGCACGATTGACAAAGAAATTCAAATGAACAATGCGACCGTCGAGGACTTGAACGACCGCTATTATTCGACGCTGGGCGCGGTCAATATGGACGGCTTGCCGCATGGGAAAGGCGGGGTTTCAAAGCCGGTTGAAAACATGGTGGCGAATGTCCCCGAATACGTCCGAAAGAAGATTGCGGGAAAACAGCGCCGGAACAAGCGGCTGGAAGAAGTTGGGTCCGCTATCGGGCGGGAACTGGACCGTCTGAATTACTATGAAAAAGCGGTTGTAACATGGTTTTATTTAGACGGCGCAACGTGGGAACAGATTTCGGGACGGCTGAATTACAGCCCGCGGCAATGTCGAAACATACGCGACAAGGCTTTAGACCGGCTGACAAGCTGGTTTTCGGCGAATAAAGCAATTTTTACATTCAAATTTCCTGAAAAATAAGATTGCCACCTATTGCCCGTTTTTTCTGCTATAATGGCTATTGTGGAAAATTGAAACAGCGATTCGGGCGGGCGATTCTCCGCCGCCCGGCGCTGACCGGAAACGGACCTTGCTTTTTGCGAGGTCCGTTTTTGTGTGCGCTTCCGCGGAGCCGTCCAGATCGGAAAATGAAAAACAAACGAAAGGGGGTGCGCGGCGCATGGCGCGAGATCGAAGCCCGGAGCGCGACAAGGCGCGGGAAATATGGCTTGAATCCGGCGGGAAAATGACGGCGAAACAGGTTGCGGAAGCCGTCGGCGGCGTGAAGCCCGAACAGGTCCGAAAATGGAAAAGCCTTGATTCGTGGGCCGCGGCCCTTGAAGCCCAAAAGCCGCCCCGGAAGCGCGGAGGACAGCCGGGGAACAAGAACGCCGTCGGAGCGGGGCCGCCTACGGGCAACCGGAACGCCGAAACACACGGCGCGTATTCGGCGGTACGGATGGAGGATTTAACCGCGGAACAGCGGGTTTATATCGAGCAGATCACGCTGGACACGAAAAAGAATATGCTTGCCGAATTGCAGTTGCTTATAGCAAAAGAATTTGACTTGCAAAACAAGATTGCAAAGTTGGAGAGTGCGGAAAGCGGAAGCCTTTTTGTTGATCGAGTTGTCGAGGTACAGACCCCAAAAGGGCAGGAACGATTAAATCAACAGCTTGAAAAGCTGGCAAGCCTGCAAGCGGAAGAAGAAGCCTTGCGCTGGGACATGGATGTTCAGCAGGGAAAACCGCCCACGAAGCAACAGCAAAAGCGCCTTGAAAGCCTGCAACGGGAGATTGCGGCCTTGCAGGACACCACGGGCGACCGGGCGCGGGAGTTGGAAAAGGCCGCATACAACACAGCAACCCGGACAGTCATTCAAGCAAGCGCCTTT
>Ga0137308_102202_pt1 | contig 14080 bp, 11 predicted proteins | sample Inofrocosms_June_FD_97181 | JGI IMG/M metagenome (GOLD analysis project Ga0137308, IMG submission 97181) | Mouse cecal microbial communities from Vienna, Austria - N-Acetylneuraminic and N-Acetylglucosamine D2O microcosms_June | ecosystem: Host-associated > Mammals > Digestive system > Large...
CCGTTTGACGGTAATGCCTATCCGGGGTGTTCTTGAATGGAAAGAGGTACAATATGATGAACTTCCTACTGCTGTACAGGGCAATTATGCAGCGCCGGCAAATGAGTAAAGTTAGCTGTCTTTAGATAAATAAAATAACGGAAAGGCAGATGATATGCGTTATAAGAAAAAATAAATGAAGTGAGACAATTTTTGTTGTAAAGGAACCCTTGCCTACAAAATTATATTTTTATAAATCATCATATATTTCGATTGCTGTGTATGTATGGCTGTAATGATACCCTAACTTTTTTGCCAGCTCCATAGAGCTTTTATTGTGTGCATCCCAACTTGGATATAAATTCCGTTTTAGGCACTCTAAGATTAGTTTTGCACCGCATATATAGGCAAATCCTTTACGTCTGTATTCTTCTCTGGTATCAATTTCTATCTCTATTCCCTCTTTATATCTAGAATAAGAGGAAGCTCCTGAGATAATAATATTTTCTTTACAGATTACAACACCTAGTCCAAGATGGCGATAACTTTCATAATCTGAAAACTGTGATACCAAATCGGCGCTCCAAGTCTCTGCTTTACATCGTTGATAAAGTTGCTTGTCAATCATAGAGAGGCTATAGCCTTCTGGCAAGGCGGCAATAATATGTTTTAATTTCTCTTTATCGAAAATATATGGCTCTTTTTTGGTGGCGTATCGCGAGATAACCGTTGCTTTTTCTCCATAATAATGTAAGATTATATCTTTCCAGGATTCATCTTGTGGAACCATAATCATAAAGTTTTTCGTACACCAGTTTGGTTTATAGGATGCAAGCTCTACATTCGCTTTCCCGGCGAAAAAGATAAAATCCCCAAGAATCGCCATTGCGGATGTTGGTGTGTTTTGATTATCTGCATAGATTTTTCCCATAATCCCCTGTAAGCAAGACCAGATAAGCGTTTCTTGCCAGTTGCCAAATAGGGATGATACTTTGCTTGTGTCTGTGATTTCGTATATCATTAGATATCCTCTTTTGGTGTTCGTGTTTTGCTTTATTTTATCATATTTTCTATCAATTACACCATTGTTGATTTTATATTTTATAGTGGAAAATAAAGAGTAGAAACAGTATAATCAAACTTATAAATTGAAGTTTGCAAAGGAGTAAGTAGTATGAAGGATGAGTGTCTGATATGTAAAGCACCACTTGAATATCTTGAAAAAGATATATTGATGGAGTGTGAAATATGCCACAAAAAAGAAAATAGCAAAACGAGATGTAGGCAAGGGCATTATGTCTGTAATGACTGTCATATGCAGAGACTTGATAGCATTATTAGTCTGTGCATAAATGAAACCTCTAAAAATCCTATAACTATCATTGAAAAAATGATAACATTGCCATTTTGCCATATGCATGGACCAGAACATCATGTTATGGTTGGTGCCTCCCTTTTGACCGCATTTAAAAATGCGGGTGGAGATATTAATTTACATGAAGCACTTATTGAGATGATAAATCGTGGAAAAAGTGTTCCCGGCGGTGCCTGTGGCTTTTGGGGTGCCTGTGGTGCGGGAATTAGTTCAGGAATGTTTATATCTATCATTTCAAAGTCTACGCCTCTAGAAAAGGAACCTTTTGCATTATCCCATAAGATGACATCGAAAGCACTTGATAGGATAGGAACAATTGGAGGGCCGCGTTGTTGCAAAAGGGATTCTTTTCTTTCTATCCAGTCTGCGATTGATTTTGTGAATCAGCACTTTGGTATAGAAATGGAGAAATCTGAAATCGTATGCAATTTTTCATCACAAAATAACCAATGCATTGGTAAGAGATGTCCATTTTTTACTTCTCAGAACTAGGATAGAGAAATTATATTACCAGTATAATGACAAACCAGAAAATTCATGTTATAGTAATTACAGTTAAAACGAAACGGACCAGATAAGTCCAGAAAGGAAACGCTCATGACAACCGTTGATTTCGCTGCAAATGGATTTGTGTATTACCTGTATAGTAAACGTTATCAGACACTGTTCAGTAAAGAAAAAGGACAGAGTCTAGTTAAGATGCACTCATACCAGGTAAGAAAAAGGCGATAGACTGTGTGATATTGGGATGGCGATATTTAAAAGCCAACCAAGTGTAGAGCATAGATGACTGCACCGCTTATCTTGTATGAGGTAGGCGGTTTTTTTACGCTCCATTAGCTCAGATGGGAGAGCACTCGACTTTTAATCGAGGAGTCATGAGTTCGAGTCTCATATGGAGCATAGCCGCCTGGATATGGAAATATGATAACAGGAGGTAAACAATCATGGTAAATCTGCCAACCATCAATATGATAAGAACCGGACAGAATATTCACAGACTGCGAAAGCAGGCAGGGCTGACCGTTAGAAATCTGCAGGATATTTTTGGTTTTGCCACGCCGCAGGCCATCTACAAGTGGCAACAGGGAGTGGCGCTTCCAACCATAGATAATCTGGTGGTGTTAGCATCTGTATTACAAGTAAGGTTAGATGATATTCTGGCTATTGATGAAACTTCACAGAAAAAGATTGGTGCATAAGCAGAAAAAGCAAGGATGGGTATGCCTAGCGGCGAGGGCGGCGGACTGTAAATCCGTTACAAAGAAACATCGCAAGTTCGAGTCTTGCCCCATCCATTTTCCGTTTGCGTGTCCGAGTGGCTGATGGTTCCACCCTGCTAAGGTGGTGTGCGGCAACGCACCGAAGGTTCGAATCCTTCCGCAAACGTTTTAAGGGGATACATATTTTTGGTAACTTTCGCATAGATTTAAGAAAAAAGAGCGTATGAGAGCCGCTATGACATTTTTTTATTATCTATCTGATTTTATCATCCCTCTGATTATTTTCTATATTATCGCCTATGCGCTAACAGAGAAAGTCTCTGTCTATGATGAATTTGTCAGCGGGGCAGCGGACGGGGGAAAGACGGTCTTGAAGATTCTACCTACCTTGGTAGGTCTGATGGCAGCAGTAGGGATGCTTAGGGCTTCGGGGTTTTTGGATTTTGTGGCGGAATATCTGATTGGATTGGCAGAGCTTTTGCATTTTCCGGTGCAGCTGATTCCACTTGCGATTATTCGTCTGTTCTCCTCCTCGGCGGCGACTTCTTTGGCTCTTGATATCTATAAATCCTATGGAACGGATTCTTATATTGGTTTGATTGCTTCGATTATGATGGGATGTACAGAGACGGTCTTCTATACGATGAGCGTCTATTTCTTAACTGCCAAAGTGACCAAGACCCGCTGGACACTTGCAGGGGCACTACTTAGTACGTTTGCCGGGATTGCAGCCAGCGTGGTATTGGCTGGACAGATGTAATCTTATATAACATTTGTCGGCTATCGTTTCCGACTTTCAAAATATGGAAAATGCTCCAGTGAGGCAAGAATATCCCCAAAGTCCTCTCTTGGAGCTAATTCTAAATAGCGCTCTAAAAGCTCGGTTTCATTTTCTTTGTATCTGCCATAGAAGATATCAAATAGATTATGTCCACGCAGATAGATTTTGATATCTTCCATATGTTCTTTGATATCTTCGATAGTCTCAAGGTCTTTTCCAAGAATCTCTACCAGATGTTTTCCGCTTGTAATGCGATGTAAATATTCCTTCCATTTATAAAGAAGAATCTGATAGAAGGATTCTTCGGATTCGATTATGCCAAGCTTTGCCATCACACTTGGATTTAGAAAATAATTTTCAAAGGAATAATATTTTAAAATCAGGACATTTTCCGGGCGAACTCTTGGAAGCTTATCCAAATCTTCTAAGTTGCGTTCTTCATAATAGTGGCAGAGCTGTCTCCCCAGGGCTATGGGGTCTTTGCCGTCACTGTCCCGAATCATCAGAAATTGGTCACGCAGATAGATTTGGTTCATATATTTGAGATTGGCATAGGTCTTGATATTGGTGCAACTATTGGTGGTGATAATGGCAATGCGCAGAAGATTTCCCTGGGAATCGGTAGTCTCTGCATAGTATTTTTTAAGCAGAATCGGAAGACGGAATTTGTCCTGTTTGCCTTCCACGATAAAGACAAAATTGACATTCATCAAGTCACCGGCGGTATAACCTAAATCATCTAGAATAGCACTGATATCCGTCTTTTCGCGAATACCGGAGGAGCCATCCTTTTTGATAACAACCTGCCGAATCTGTTGTGTTTTAAAGTTTGGCAGCAGATTAGGGGAGTGAGTTGTGAAAATCACCTGGTTTTTCTGTGATAAGCGATATAAGATTTTCCCGGACACTTTCTGAAGTCTAGGATGCAGAAAAATCTCAGGGTCTTCAATCATCAGGATGCTTGGCAGGCTTTCTTCCATCTCTGTATAGGCTTCAAGAAGAGAAAAGAGATAGATAGAGCGCATCCCTTTTCCCATTCGGGAGATAGGGCAGGTCTGATGTTGTGCTGGCTGCCAGATTTCTGTCGTCACTTGCAGAATCTTCTCAACGTCCCGATTCATAGAGTAGCGGATTTCTTCTCTGCCGCCGTTTCTGTGAAAACTTTTATTGACTTTTTTGGCAAAGGTATCCAGATTAAGCTGGTATAGCTTGTAGTCAAGCAGCTTAGAGGTCTCAAAGACATCTAACTCTCTGGGGCTTTTTTGCTCAATCAGACCGATGCAGTTAAAACACTGCGTACAAGAGCGGGCCTGATTAAAGATACAACACTGCGTGCGCATCTTTTGTAAAATCTCATCTTCCTGTAAGAGCCAAAGGTCTTGTTGCAGCTGCTCAACACGGCGCTCGGTATCTACATGATAGATTTTGGGAAATACCTCCGGGATATAAGGATTATTTTTATGGAAACCATCCTGATAGCGGATGCGTCCCTCCCGATTGGCAGACATCGTAAAGGTAAGCAACTGGTTGGTAAAAGAAGGAAGTTTTCTCTGGAAATCCGAGAGCCATGCTTCCCATCTTCGATATTGGCTGACAATCCCTTTGCGGTGCAGAAGTCTTAGATCATCTTCCGAGATAGAGAGTGCAACCATATATTCAATACTGGCGCCGTCTTCCCGAAAATCTTCCGGGCAAATCGTATATTCTCCACCAACAGCGCGGATAGCATCTAGTACTGTGGTCTTTCCAGTATTATTTTGACCAACTAGAATCAGGGCATTTTGGATGTCCTTTAGGTATAGGTCGTGGATAGATTTAAAATTTTTGATGCGAAATTCGGTGATTTTCATGGGAGGCTCCTATTTAATAGAAAAATCAGTAGCAATGCAACAGATTCTTGTCAATGATTGTCACATATGGTATGATAAAATCGTGTAATGGAAAAGAAAGTTGCGGATGCGGTTCCGGTTGATGCCCTCTAGTTTTTAGGGGGTGAGGCTTATGAGCACAATGGAAATACTTACGTTGTTGCTGGTTATTTTTGCGGCCCTGTCGTATTTAGACAATCATAATAAAAAGAAATAGCATCCCGCCGGCCCAAGGTGGATGCTAGTTCTTTTAACATATTATCACTGAGGGCATCGGAGCAATTCCGATAACCTTTCTGAGTAGATTATACTACAGGGTGCTTGTACAATGCAAGTGCCCTTTTTCGTTTTTTATAGGGCAGAATAAATACCTTTGGTAGAAATGCATAAAAATTACAGCGGAATATTATAGATTAGTGCTAATTGACGTGTCGCAATTCTTGTGATAGGATAAAGAAAAGTTGTGAATACGTATTCACAACCGGAGGAAACTATGATTACAATGACAGAGATTGCGAGGCTTACAGGTGTCTCACAGCCAACGGTATCGCGGGTACTAAATGGAAATCAGGCTGTAAACCCCGAGATACGAGAACGGGTATTAGCCTGTGCAAGAGAGCATAATTTTCAGCCCAATGTAATGGCGCAGAGTTTAGTTGGCAGCAAGACACATTTAATTGGTGTAATATTAACAGATATTTCCAATTCCTTTTTTGCAGATTTGGTTAAATATTTAGAGCAAGAAGCAAGAAAGGCTGGCTATAGCTTAATTTTATTTAATTCCAATTATAACTTAGAACAAGAGGCAGAAAGTCTAAGTGTAATGCAGCGATACCGGGTGGATGGCTTGATAGTCGTTCCAATAGATGCAAAATCCAAGAGATGGAAAGAGAACATAGAGCAGCTTTTGATACCAACGGTTGTAATCACCAGAAAAGCACCAGGACTGGACTCGGTCTATGTCTCCCATCGAAAGGCTGGCGCACAGGTGGGAAGACATCTGTGGGAGAAAGGATATCGAGAGTATCTGTTCTTTGGCAATACCAAAGATGCAAAGTATAAAGGGTTTGCAAAAGAGCTGTCAGGTTATGACCCATACTTTATCGAACATCTAAATGTGATTAGCACCAAAAAAGAGGAGGAAATCCAAGAAGCGCTAGAGGCCTATTTTAGCCAAAAAAGAGCACGAACAGGAATCTTTGCCTACAATGACCGGCGTGCAGTACAGATGATGGGGCATTTAAAGCGAATGGGGATTGAGATTCCAAAAGAAGCAGGGTTGGTGGGATTTGACAATACCTATATTTGTGATTTTTTATATCCTCGCTTATCCAGCGTATCACAGCCTAACCAGGAGATGGCGACGCTGGCGATGAGAAGACTGTTAGATAAGATTGAACATTCTGACAGAAAGGATGTAGAACACTATCCACTAGAAGCAGTGATGGTGGCAAGAGACAGTTCTTAAAGAAAATGATAGATGGGATACCGATATAAGCGGCATCCTTTTGTCAGGAAAGTTGTGAATACGTATTCACAAACTAGAAAGGAGAGAGGAAGATGAATGCATTACATCAGACGTGGGAGAAGCTGATAGAAGAGAAGATAGAAAAAAAGCAGCAGAAAGACCCATATCGTCCAATGCTTCATATCGCACCGCCAGTTGGCTGGCTAAATGACCCCAATGGGTTGTGCCAATATCAAGGAGTCTATCATGCCTTTTATCAGTTTGCACCTTTTCAGGCAGAAGGAGGTCTAAAATTCTGGGGGCATTGTACAAGCCAGGATTTGCTGCACTGGGAATACCAGGGAGTACCATTGATGCCAGACGAGCCTTATGATTGTCACGGTGCATATTCCGGTTCGGCGCTAATAGAAGAAGATACGATGTATCTGTTTTATACGGGTAATATAAAATTTTCAGGAGATTATGACTATATCACAACCGGACGGGAAAATAATACAATATTGGCAGTCAGTCAGGATGGAAGCACAGTTGCAGAAAAAGAACTTTTAATGACGAATCAAGATTATCCGAAAGACCTTACCAGACATGTCCGAGACCCTAAAGTATGGAAAAAAGATGACACCTACTATATGGTACAAGGCGCTAGAACAACGGAAAATCAAGGAGTTGTGCTTCTGTTTACTTCTAAGGACAAGAGAAACTGGACCTACCTTCGCCGATATAAAAAAGAGGGAGGCTACGGATATATGTGGGAGTGCCCGGATGTGTATGAAATAGATGGGCTGACCGTATTATCTGTATCGCCACAAGGCATGAAGCAAGAAGGTCTTCACTATGCAAATTGCTATCAAAGCGGCACCTTTTTTCTGGAGGGAGATTTTCATGTGGCAGAAATAGCAGGGGAATTTCGAGAACTGGACAGAGGTTTTGATTTCTATGCACCTCAGAGCTTTCTAGCAGACGACGGACGGCGAATACAGATTGGCTGGATGGGGATGCCAGATGTAGAGGAGCATCAGAACAAGACAGTTGCAGACGGCTGGCAAAATATGTTGACGATTCCAAGAGAACTCTCTATCAGGGATGGAATTCTTTGTCAGAATCCAGTGAGAGAGCTAGAAGACTGGTGGAATCAAATCTTCTTCTTTGAAGGCAACTATTATGGAAAGATGGAACCTTGCTGTGAGTGGAAACTTACAATAGAAAAGGAAGTAAGTATTACACTTGCAGAGGGTTTGGTGCTTCGCTATCAAGAGAGTGAAGGCATCTTCTGGATGGAATTTACAGACCATGAACTAGGAGGCGGCAGAACCATCCGGGGCAGCGAGATAAAGGCACTGTCAAGTATGCGAATCTTAATAGATGTATCTTCTGTAGAAGTATTTTTAAATGATGGAACAGATGTCTTTACCACCCGGTTTTACCCCAAGAAAGAACAGTACACAGTAAATATTTCAGGAAATGTAAAAGGAATTTACTGTTGGCACTTATAAAAGAGAGGAGAAAAAAAGAATGGATTACAGAAAAGTAGCAGAAGAAATCTACGAAAAAGTAGGCAAAAAAGAAAATCTGGTATCTGCTGCCCACTGTGCGACCAGATTGCGTCTGGTATTAGTAGACAACGCTCAGTGTGATGCAAAGGCAGTGGAGGAGATTGATGGCGTCAAAGGGGTGTTTAGCGCCTCTGGACAGCTTCAGATTATCTTAGGAACCGGAACTGTCAACAAAGTATACGACGAGTTCTTAGCAATTTCCGGCCTGTCAGCAGCAAGCAAAGAGGATGCCAAGGCAGCAGCGGCAGCAAAGCAACCTATCTACAAGCGGGCTATCAAGACATTAGGAGATATCTTTGTACCTATTATCCCGGCCATCGTTGCCAGCGGTTTTTTGATGGGTATTATGGAAGCTCTGAACTTTATGGTGAACAATGGATTTTTAAATATTGACACCTCCGGCTCTATCTTTGTCTTCGCTAATCTGTTTGCCAATACTGCATATGTATTTTTACCAATTCTAATTGCCTACAGTGCAGCAAAAGTGTTTGGAGGCAATCCCTATCTGGGAGCGGTTATTGGTATGCTGATGATTCACCCAGACCTTCAAAATGCCTGGACCGTAGCAGCAGAGGGCGTACACAAGACACAGAGCGTATGGTTTGGCCTCTATGAAATCGACCTTGTGGGCTATCAGGGGCATGTTATCCCTGTAATCATTGCAGTCTTTGTTATGTGTGCCATTGAGAAAAAGCTACATAAAATAGTTCCGGCGATGTTTGATTTATTTGTAACACCTCTGGTTAGTGTATTTGTAACAGGATATCTCACCTACTCCATGATTGGTCCTGTCTTTGTAACCATTGAAAATGGAATTATCGGCGGTGTACAGCAACTAATTGCACTACCTTTTGGTATCGGCAGTCTGATTATGGGTGGCTTGTATTCTTTGACTGTAGTAGCCGGTGTACATCATATGTATACGGTTATTGACGTTGGACAACTTGGCCTCTATGGTGTCACCTACTGGCTTCCTTTAGCTTCTGCAGCGAATATTGCACAAGGTGCAGCAACTTTGGCAGTAGCTTTAAAGACCAAGAACCAAAGAACCAAATCTATGGCGATTCCTTCTGCGATGTCCTGCTTTATGGGTATCACAGAGCCTGCTATCTTTGGTGTCAACCTAAGATTTTTCAAACCCTTTATCTGCGGTGCCATCGGCGGTGCAGCCGGTGCCTTGTACGCTTCCATCGTAAGTCTTGGCGCTACTGGAACTGGAGTAACTGGTATCTTTGGCCTGTTACTTTGCCTGCATGACCCAGTAAACTATATCATTATGTTCCTGATTGCAGCTGGTGTTGCTTTTGCTCTAACCTGGATGTTTGGCTACAAAGACCCTGAAGAAACATCCAAAACAGCAGCTCCAAAGTCACAAGAACGTCCACAAATCCAGACGGAAGCTGGCTGCATCTATGCTCCTGTAGAAGGAACGGTTATCCCTTATACAGAGATTGCAGATGCCACATTTGCTTCTGGTGCTCTGGGCACAGGAGTTGGTATCCTTCCTACAAAAGGCGAAGTTGTTGCTCCTTTTGACGGCGAAATCAGCATGTTCTTTGACACCAAACACGCGATTGGTCTTTTAAGCAATGATGGCGTTGAAATTCTTATCCATGTAGGAATCAACACAGTAGAACTAAATGGAGCTCATTTCCAAGCTCTAAAAGAATCTGGCGATAAAGTAAAAGCTGGTGATAAACTTTTAGAATTTGACATGGATGCCATAAAAAAGGCTGGCTATGATTTGACAACCGCTGTTCTGGTATCCAATCCTGAAGAAACCAATATCCTAACAACCGGACCTGTTAAACTTCTTGATAAAATTTTAACGACTGTTTAAGACGGGGTTTTATAAGACATAAAAACTAAGATTTATGTAGTTTTTGGACAATATAAGGGACGCTAGGACGTAAGGGGAGTAGGTTCCCCAAAGACCACCCCCTGGTGGGCGTCCTTTACACCGCAACATAAAAGTTACACTATCAAAACTTGCACCCCCCTTTTAAATATGCTATACTAAAACGCAGAATACTTTTGCGGGGGTGATGCCATTTGGAAAAAGAGGAACTTCTCAACGAACTACTCGTTATGCTATTCAATGAAGTCCTGGACATGGAACACAAAGCCCTGATTAACGGAAGCTTTAAAGAAATCTCCATCAACGATATGCATATTATCGACGCCATCGGCATCCAGGAAGCCCGGAATATGTCTGCCGTTGCGAAGACTATGTCTGTCACGGTAGGGACTTTGACGACTGCTATCAATAACCTCGTAAAAAAAGGCTACGTATCCCGTATAAGAAGTGCAGAAGACAAACGTGTTGTACTGCTTTCACTAACAGAGAAAGGTGTCGCTGCCTACCAAAAACATGCGGTCTTTCACAAACAGATGGTACAGACTGTTATGGACGGATTCGAAGGCGAAGAGATGGAAGTCCTTCTTAGGGCTTTCAAGAAGCTTCGAGGATACTTCAAGACTTCCTAGTTGCTCTCTTAAGATATCAAAAGGCGCTGGTCCCATCTTAAGAAACCATGTATGAAAATCGTATAATGTCCAATCCGAAGAGAGTGTGAGTGCACTCTCTTTTAGATTGCAGATTTCCAGATATCCCAGATAATATTTCAGATAATTCGATGGTTCTTCCAATATATTTAGATACAGCTGATGGACTTTCTCCTGGTCTGTAATCCCAAAGGCTGCAAGATAGGTAAGACAATCTTCTTCGGTCCATCCTTCTCCATGAATCGACAAATCAAGACTTGCGCAGACTGCATAATTTAAAGAAGTCGCTGCCCGCAGAAAATCGCCCTCCTCTTTAGAAAGCCCCAGAAAATCATAAGCATAGAATTCACTATATAACCCCCAACCTTCGGTATACCCTCCGATATAGAACAGATTCCGTACCGCCGGATAATCCTCTGTATTTTCAAAAGAATTCTGATACAGATGCCCTGGATATCCTTCGTGAGCAAGTGTTGTAATCAGTTCTGTACGGTCTGGTTTTCTGGCTGGATTGATATAGATGATATTTTGCTGCGGCGCATCAATCGCCGGTGTCATATAGAAAGCAGGACTTAAGTAAGCAGCAAGTGAGCTTGGTACTTCCTTAATCTGCCAGGACACCTCCGAAGATTCCGGGAAATCTTCTTCTATCTGTGTCTGAAGATTTTCAAGAATCTCTTTGGGAGAGTTTAAGGCTTCTACATCCTGTTCCATATCTAACAAGTTATTATTTTGGTGAATCGCATAGAGAAGTGTCTCATAGTCATCCTCCATCTGCGCTTCTAACATCTGGTGAATCTTAGCCATACTAAGGTCTGTGCCAATCGAATATTTTAAAAGATATTCATAGTATTCAATTCCCTCTGGCGTATGATAAAGACCATATAGATTCTTTCCTGTCCCCCGCAGATTGTTAAGCACTTCACAAAGTGTTTGATAAGCTGGCTCTACATAATGACTTAAAGTCTTTAGATTCTTTGCTTCATAGGCAATTCTCTGGTCCTCGTCTAGAAAATCACATGCCTCTAACCGCTCCTGAAACGTTGTATGCAGAAAATGTGTCTGGTCCATTGGAAAAAGCGACTCACACTGTGCAAGAATCTTATCCAATATCTCATCGTTCATAAAAAGTCCTTCCTCAGATTTCTCCTTTTCAAAGAGAGCAATCTCCTCAAAATAGACCGGAAGCACTGATAAAAGTTCTAAATAAGTGTCAATATCCGCCTTTTTTCGAAATGGATATTCTGCTAATAGAACGGGAAGTTGTGCCTGGATGCCAAGGGTTGGACCTAATGGTTCCTGATAATAGTAATAGTCCTTAGCCAGAAGTTGTCCTGTAATCCACCAGTCCAGTATATCCGCCGTCAGACGTTGTGTATCGCTTAGATGTCCTTTTTGATAACGCGCAAGCTTCTCCTGACATGTTTCTAGATAGGCCAGTTCTTCGTCTATCAAAGTTTGCTGAAAGCTTCCAAAGGAAGGTTCTTTTTCTTTGATTTTATAGGCTTTTGGGTCTGTAAGTGTATAGTGCAGATTTAAGGTACTGCTTGCAATCTCATGACGAAATACCTCCATCGTAAACCGGTCAAAGGAATAGCCTGTAAATGGAAACTGAAAGGTAAAAAGCAGGGAATATGCAGCGATTAACGTGCGTTTGGCAAGAGAAGAACGATACATAGAAGACACCTTTCTGACAATATTATGTCAGAAAACTATATGTCAGAAAGAGAGAGAATATACCAAAAAACAGACAAGGTCTGCCGTGAAATCTATCACAGCAGACCTTTATAAACGTTATAGATTTAACAAACTTCCGCTCCTGGTGGCATTGGTTTTTCCGTTGTCAGCAAGGAGAGAACACCATTTTCATCCTCTGCACAGAGTAACATTCCTTCGGACATCAGTCCGCGAATCTTTCGTGGCTCTAGATTGACTAGGACAAGCACCTTTTTGCCGACCATCTCCTCTGGCGTATAACTGCTACGGATACCAGAGACAATCTGACGTGTTGTACTTCCTATCTTTACCTGAGAGCACAGAAGCTTGTCCGCCTTTTTCACTGCTTCGCAGGAGAGCACTTCACCGATTTGGAATTGCAGCTTGCTAAAATCTTCATAGGAGATATTGGGTTTTGCTTCAATATCAATCACTGGTTCTTTGGCTGCCTGTGCTGCTTCTAGCTCTGCCGCTTTGGCATTGACCTTCTCCATAATATCCATCACATCTAAACGGGCAAAGAGAATCTTTGGAGAATCTGTGATTTTTGTGCCAGATTCATAGAGGCCAAAGTGTCTCATTTCCTCGATGCTTCTGCTCTGCGCATGAAGCTGTGAGAGAATCTTCTTCGCGGTAGAAGGCATAAATGGCTCCAATAACACAGCACCATAACTGATACTTTCTACAAGGTTATATAACACGGTTGACAGACGTGCCTTCTTAGCAGGGTCTTTAGCAAGTACCCAGGGCGTTGTCTCATCGATATATTTGTTGCAACGCTTAAAGAGAGCAAAAATCTCAGTGAGTGCATCTGCCACACGCAATTCATCCATCTTTTCGTTGACCTTTGGAAGCGTCTCTAGTACGGTCTTTTTGAGGTCTTCGTCGATTTCTTCTGTGACACCGGTATCTGTGATCACTCCGTCAAAATTTTGATTGGACATCGAGATGGTACGATTGACAAGGTTGCCAAGTGTGTTCGCAAGGTCTGAATTTAGACGCTCCACCATAAGCTCCCAGGTGATAACACCATCATTTTCAAAAGGCATCTCGTGGAGCACAAAGTAGCGAACTGCATCTACGCCAAAAAACTCTACCAAATCATCCGCATAGATAACATTTCCTCTGGATTTTCCCATCTTGCCATCGCCTCTTAGAAGCCACGGATGTCCAAATATCTGCTTTGGAAGTGGCAGGTCTAGAGACATAAGGAAAATCGGCCAGTAGATAGTATGAAAGCGGATAATATCCTTGCCAATCAGATGTAAATCTGCGGGCCAGTTCTTGTTGAAGAGTTCGCTATTGTCACCATTACAGTGATAACCGATGCCAGTAATATAGTTGGTGAGTGCATCCAGCCAGACATAGACCACGTGTTTGGGGTCAAAATCCACAGGGATTCCCCATTTGAAAGAGGTTCTTGATACACATAAGTCCTGAAGGCCTGGAAGGAGGAAATTGTTCATCATCTCGTTCTTGCGGGAGGCAGGTTGGATGAACTCAGGATGAGCGTTGATATGCTCAATCAAACGGTCTGCATACTTACTCATCTTAAAGAAATACGCTTCCTCCTTCGCAGGCTGGACTTCACGCCCACAGTCCGGGCATTTGC
>Ga0137308_102203_pt1 | contig 14079 bp, 12 predicted proteins | sample Inofrocosms_June_FD_97181 | JGI IMG/M metagenome (GOLD analysis project Ga0137308, IMG submission 97181) | Mouse cecal microbial communities from Vienna, Austria - N-Acetylneuraminic and N-Acetylglucosamine D2O microcosms_June | ecosystem: Host-associated > Mammals > Digestive system > Large...
TTTGTTACGCAGTAGAAAGGCGCTTTTTGAGGGAAAAGGTATAAAACCCTTGCCGCGCGGAAAACGCACCCGCAAAGCCGCTTATATCAATGCTTTTTCAGCCCCTATTGCGTAACAAGGAGCATGAAAAAAGCGGGCAAGAAACACTTTATTTCCTACTCGCCCTTTTCAGCACCCTGTATGGCAGCTACCCTATTTCAATTTGTTGGTTGATACCGTTTTATGAGTAGCTACCTTTGCGGTACTTTTTTAATGCATAGGAAATTCTTCGGATTCTGCTTAAAATATAGAGTATGTGAAGCCGATGGGATGAGAGCGGGAGTGCATTTTTTATAATTCCTTAAGGTTTTTGGGGGTGAAAAAACCGGAAAAGTATGTTATGCTCTTGAGTATGAAAAAACAGAAAAAAAAGAATAAAATATATAAAAATTTCATATTGATTTTAAGCTTTGCCGTTCTGGCTGCGGTATACCCGTCCCTGACGGTTAAAGCATCCACCGTTTCCGGTATCCAGAGCAATATTGATGACATTAACGAACAGCTGGGCCGGATTAACGATGAAATTGCCGCGGCGGAGGACGAGCAGGATCTGATACAGGAGGCCATTGACGACCTCAATTCGGAGATACACAACACCATGACAAGCATCGGCCTTTTGGAAGATGAAATCACCCAGAAGGAAGCGGAGATTGCGGACAAGCAGACGCAGATTGAGGCCACGGAAGCGGAGTATGAGGCTGCCAAGCAGAGAGAAGAGGATCAGAGAGCCAGCATGGAAGCCCAGACACGTATGCTCTATGAAAACGGTGACGATTCTTACCTGAATGCATTACTGAAAGGCAAGGGGCTGGGAGACATACTGAACAGCATGGACTATATTGAACGGGTATATGAGTACAATAAACGAATGCTGATTGAGTTTATGGAGACAAAGGAGCTTGTGCTGGAGCTGTGGAATCAGCTGGAGGCGGAGAAAGCTTCGCTGGAACAGGATAGGCAGAACTTGGAGGCCGACAAAAGGGTTTTAGAGGAGCAGAAGGCCAATCTGGATGTGCTGTTGGAGCAGAAGAGACGGGAATCCGCTAATTATGAGGCGGAAATCAGCCGTTTGCGTCAGGAAGCCGCAGTATCGAAGAAGCAGCTGCAGCAGGAGCAGAAGCGGTTAAAGGAGCTTCAGGCAGCTTTGGCGGCGCAGAACAGAAAGCCTTCCACGGTTTCTCCTCCCGCTCCGGCAAATACCGATTACACGTCGGTCATTAATTCTGCCTCCGGCGGCGATTTAGGGAAGCAGATTGCCAATTATGCCTGTCAGTTTATCGGAAATCCCTATGTATCGGGAGGAACCAGCCTGACATCGGGGGCGGATTGTTCCGGATTTACTTACCGGGTATATGCGGACTTCGGCTATTCTCTGCCCCGGACCTCCACACAGCAGAGAAGTGCGGGAACGGGTGTTTCCTATGATGAGGCACAGCCCGGGGATCTGATCTGCTACGAAGGCCATGTGGCCATCTATATAGGTAATAATCTGATTGTACATGCCAGCAGTTCCAGAACGGGCATCAAGATCAGCAACGCACAGTACAAGACCATATTATCGGTAAGACGTATCGTATAGCCGCTGCACTTGCCGTAAAAACAGCGAAAACGAGACGCGCGAATTGCCGGAAATCGAAAAGTCCCAATACCTGCCGTGTGGAACGCAAGTATTCAGGAACACGAAATTTTAGAAAGGTGAATAACAATATGTTGAGAATAGGCTGCCATTTATCATCTTCAAAGGGCTTTTTGGAAATGGCGAAGACGGCACGATCCATCGGTGCTTCGACCTTTCAGTATTTTACCAGAAATCCAAGGGGAGGCGCTGCAAAGGAATGGCGGAAAGAGGATATAGAAGCCATGCTGGAATTCTTCGGACAGACGGGAATCGGGAAGCCGCTGGCTCATGCGCCTTACACTATAAATGCCTGTGCCAAGGAGGAGAGGACTAGGCAGTTTGCTCTGGAAACACTGGCGGATGATATCCGGCGTCTGGAAATGCTTCCCGATGCCCTTTACAATTTCCATCCCGGCAGTCATGTGGGACAAGGGGCGGAGGCGGGAATCGAGCTCATTGCGGATGCATTGAATCAGGTATTGAAGCCGGAACAACATACCACGGTGCTTTTAGAGACTATGGCGGGGAAGGGAACCGAAGTCGGCAGAACCTTTGAGGAACTTCGGGGCATTATTGACAAGGTAGAACTTTCTGATAAAATAGGAGTATGCATGGATACTTGTCATATCTGGGACGGCGGCTATGACATTGCAGAGCGTTTGGACGACGTGATAAAAGAATTTGACAATGTCATTGGTTTGAGCCGTCTCAAAGCGGTTCATATTAATGATTCTATGAACCCATGCGGCGCCCATAAGGACAGACATCAGAAGATCGGTCAGGGATATATCGGCAAGGAGGCATTCGGCAGGATCATCAATCATCCTGCTTTGAGGGAGCTTCCCTTTTATTTGGAGACTCCCAATGAGCTGGACGGTTATCAGACGGAGATTGCCATGCTGAGCGAGATGGCGCATTGCGACTGCGGCGGGGCTGCTGACTGAGTAATTTGTTTTACGGATGGGAAGCGGATATGGCAGGACTGTGATACTTGATATTACGGGAAATTTGAGGGAGGAAGAACATGGACGGGAAGAGTTTGGAAGGGTATTTGAAAGGAATTCCCGGAAAGCTTGCTGTTTACTGCAAAAATCTTGTGACGGGAGAAATATTGGATTATAATGGCGATATCCCCATGATGGCGGCAAGCGTTATCAAGATTCCTGTGTTAATTGAAACATTTCGACAGATTCAGGCTGGTATGTTGAAAAAGGATCAGCTTTATGTGCTGGAGGAGGGGGATAAACTGCCCTCCTGCGGCTGTCTCAACAGAATGCACGCCGGATTGAATCTGACGGTTCAGGATTTATATAATCTGATGATTATCTTAAGCGACAATACTGCTGCCAATATTTTAATTCGGTTGTTGGGCGGTACGGAAGAAATTAACGGTTCTCTGGCGAAAATGGGTTATCAAACCTGCCGTGTGAACCGTCTTTTATTTGATTCGGAAGCATCCGACAAAGGGATTGAAAACTATGTATCCGGCAGAGAGATTGGGGACATGCTGGAGAAAATGTACCGAGGAAAGATGATTGACAGAAAGTCTTCGGAAGAGATGCTGGAAATTATGAAATCCCAGCGGCTGAAAAATAAGATTCCGTTCTATTTTCAGGGATGTGTCCCCATAGCCCATAAAACGGGCGAGGATGACGGTATCACACATGATGTAGGAATTATTTTCGGAAGCCAGCCTTTTATCCTCTGCTGTATGAGCAATGAGACAGATTGCACTCGTTTTAACCGGTTTATACAGAAGCTTGCATGGTCTTTATACCGGGAGGCATGAGCGGATAGGATCCAGAACAGGAAGCGCGAAACAGGAAGGGACGGATACGGCGCAGAACAGGAAGCGCGAAACAGGAAGGAACGGATACGGCGCAGAACAGGAAGCGCGAAACAGGAAGGGACGGATAGGGTACAGAGCAGGAAGTTCGAAACAGGAAGGAACGGATACGGCGCAGAACAGGAAGCGCGAAACAGGAGAGGACGGATACAGCGCAGAACAGGAAGTACGAAACAGAAGGGACGGATAGGATCCAGAATAGGAAGTACGAAACAAGAAGGGACGGATACATACAGTATGAAAATAGCAAAAATAGAACTGGGGGAGATACAAATTCCTCTTGTTACACCCTTTAAGACCGCTTTGCGGACGGTGGACTCCGTAAATGACATTATTGTCAGAATTACCTCCGACGATGGACAGGAAGGCTTTGGAGAAGCTCCTGCCACGGCAGTTATCACGGGGGATACCAAAGGATCTATCGTCACCGCTGTCAGGGATTTTATCGCGCCCGCTGTCACAGGCATGGATATTGAAGATATGGACGGCATTATGGGCAGACTGCATAAATGTATTGTGAAGAATACTTCTGCCAAGGCGGCGGTGGATATGGCTGTTTACGATTTGTATGCCAAAAGTCTGAACAAACCGTTATATAAGGTATTGGGCGGAAATCGGGATACCATTGAGACGGATATTACCATCAGTGTCAACGGAATAGAAGAGATGGTTCGGGACAGTTTAAAGGGTGTGGAGCAAGGCTTCCGCATTTTGAAGGTCAAGGTGGGCAAGGAGGGCCTTAAGGATGTGGAGCGAATTGCGGCCATCCGTCAGGCAGTGGGCAAAGACATTGTGATCCGGGTGGACGCCAATCAGGGCTGGCAGCCCAAGGATGCGGTGCGCATTATCCGGGCCATGGAGGATAAGGGACTGGACATTGATCTGGTGGAACAGCCTGTGGACGCCCATAATTTTGAGGGAATGAAGTATGTAACTTCCAATGTATTTACGCCTATTTTGGCGGATGAGAGCGTGTTTTCACCGCAGGACGCCATCCGGTTGATACAGGAAGGCGGGGCGGATCTGATTAATATAAAGCTGATGAAGACGGGCGGCATCTACGAAGCTTTGAAAATTTGTGGTATTGCGGAAAGCTTCGGCGTAGAATGTATGACAGGATGTATGCTGGAAAGTAAGCTGGCGGTCAGCGCAGCTGCCCACTTGGCGGCGGCGAAGGGTGTCATTACCAGACATGATCTGGACGGCCCCGCACTCTGCAAGACGGATCCCTATGAGGGAGGTCCTTTATATGCGGGTGCAGAAATCAGGATGACGGAGGCGCCGGGAATCGGCATCACTAAAGTGCCCGCTGTCTTTGCGTAGGGAACTTATATTTTCCTTTACAGAGGCAATGAGACAGAGGGACGGAACAGGAATAATATTATGAGAGCGATAGCAGCTAAAACGGTGGTTTCACTGAGAGAAAAGCCCACGGAGCAGGTTTGTCTGGATGATGAGTTATTATACGGAATGACAGCGGAAATTTTGGAGGAGGTTCCGGCTTTACAGGAAGGGGCTTTTTCGGAAGATATAGGTGATAGGAAGAGGAGGCCTGTTTCAGAGGCGGAGCCGGACATAGGATCCGAAGGAAGAACGGTTATACAGACAGAGCCTGTTCCCGGAAGCACAGAAACCAAATGGGTACGTATCCGGACGGAATACCGTTATGAGGCGTACTGCAAAAAGGAAGACCTGCTCACGGATGAAGGAAGAGTCAACCGTTGGGAGCATGGAGATATCCGTACCGTCATGCGCCCCTATGTGGATGTGCTGTCGGAGCCGAAGGTACAGGGGCTTTGCATGGAATCCGTTCCCATGGGGGGAAGGCTGCTTCTGACCGGCCAGATGCCGAAACATGAGGGTTGGGTGGAGGTAGAGCTGGCGGACGGCCGCAAAGGCTATACAAGAGAGTCTTTTTTAGGGGTTTGCCATAGGCAGCCTTTTACGGAAGACGAAGAAGTCTTTCGAAGCAGATTGGTAGAGCTGGCGAAGAACTATATGGGCACACAGTACCGATGGGGCGGAAAGAGCCCGCTGGGTATTGATTGTTCGGGACTTACCAGCATGTGTTATATGCTTTGCGGAGTCTATATTTACCGCAATGCCCGCATGAAGGAAGGGTTCCCTATAAAAGAAATTCAGGAGAAGGATATGAAACCGGGCGATCTGCTCTTCTTCCCCGGGCATATTGCCATGTACATCGGGGAGGAAAGGTATATCCATTCCACCGGGAAGAGCGGCAGCGACGGGGTGGTGATCAACAGCCTGAATCCAAACCATGCGGATTTCCGGCAGGATTTGAGAGAAAGTCTTGAACAAGTGGGCAGCATGTTTGTATCAAAGTTATAAATGCCTTCCGGATTTCTTGGTTTTTTCGCGCCGGATAAACGTAAGCATGGCATTTTCCGGAGCTTTAGAGTGTGTTTGAAAAATTTTTCTCCGGGGTGTGTAAACCGGGGGAATGATTTTTCAAACACATTAGATCCGTTGGACTGGCTTGCGCCGTTGGAACGGCACATTTTGGAGTGAGAATCATATCATGAATGATCAATTTATTCGGTCAGTGTCGTTTGATTGGAATCAAATAGACGAGAAGAGCTATTTAAGGGACATTACCGCAATCAATGGGATAGACAGAATAGAATTTCACAGTGCAATTACATTTTTTGTCGGGGAGAACGGAAGCGGAAAGTCTACCTTGTTGGAAGCGATTGCCGTGGCATATGGGTTTAACCCGGAAGGGGGAACCAGAAATTATTCTTTTTCCACTTATGATTCCCATTCCGAATTATGGAATGCCATAAGGCTTACCAAAGGAATCCGCAAGGCCAAGTCAGGGTACTTTCTCCGGGCGGAAAGCTTTTATAATGTGGCGACAAAGGAAGAAGAGTATGCGGATTCCATGCACCCGTCCAAACGGTATCATGAGAAATCCCATGGGGAAAGCTTTCTGGCCATTGCCCAAAATTATTTGAATGCCGGCGGGATATATATTTTTGACGAGCCGGAGGCCGCATTGTCCCCCCAGCGGCAGCTGACGCTTTTGCTGGATATCTATAAGTGCGCAAAGGAGGGAGCCCAGTTTATCATTGCAACACATTCGCCTATCTTGCTGGGTATCCCGGATGCGGAGATATACAGCTTTGACCAAGGGGAGATCCATCTGTGCGAATATGAGGAAACGGAAAGCTTTCAGGTGACGGAGATGTTTGTCAACAATCGGAAAGCGCTTTTGCAGAGATTGCTGTCCGACGGGGAATAAGGTAACAATCCAGATTTTATTGCCAAACTCCCATACAATCAGCTATACCACCATATATAAAAGTCTGGGAGTTTAGCAAATACACATAAACCCGCAAGAGCAGCGGTTCGGCGCATGGCAGTCTTGCCGAATAAGCAAGGGAGCTTATTCGGACTGCACGGTTTCCGCAGGCAGGATTTGGGGCTTTTACAGTAAGAGGATTGATTTTCATGAATTGTTCATGCTGCCGCTGGCGGCATGGAGGGAAGATCGGATGAAAATAAAACATTGTAAATTACTTTTGTTTGATTTGGACGGAACCTTGCTCCGCAGTGACAAAACCATTTCACAAGGGACGTTGGAAGCGCTGCAGGAGTGTAGGGAGAGAGGCATATTAATCGGCATATCCACATCCAGAGGGGAGCAAAATGCATTATCTTTTATAGAGAAGCTGCAGCCCGATATATTGATTGTAAGCGGCGGGGCTCTGGTTAAATATAATGGTGAGTACATATACAAAGCCGAGTTTTCCAAAGAGGAAACCCGGCGGATGATTGCGGCTGCCAGAGAAGTATGCGGCGCAGACTGTGAGATAACGATTGATACCATTGATTTTCACTATTGGAATTATAAGGAGGATCCTAAAAAGCAGGATGACAGCTGGGGGGACAGCATTTATACGGATTATAGAGATTTTGAAGAGAGCTCTTTTAAAATGTGTGTAGAGATTTTTGATGGCAATCAGGCAAAGCGGCTTCAGGAATTGCTGGATCAATGTGACTGCATACGGTTCTCGGACGGATACTGGTATAAATTCACTAAAAAGACCGCAACAAAAGAGAGAGCCATTATGGAAGTATGCTCTGCATGTGCAATTAAGGCGGAAGAAGTGATAGCTTTCGGGGATGATTATGCAGATATCGGAATGCTCCGCTTATGCGGGATGGGCATCGCTATGGGGAATGCCATAAGTGAAGTTAAGGAAAAGGCCGATTTGATAATCGGAAGTAATGACGAAGACGGTATTGCAGAATATCTGCGGAAAGCAAATGAGAAAGGATTTTACGGATGGACGAAAGATTAAGCTTGGAAAACAGAATTGGTGTAGAACTAAAAAGTTACGACGGGCTGATGGGAATTTATATAGATGATCTGATGGGAAACGTCGTAAAAATTAATGAAAAGGAAAAATTTGAGACGGCAAGCACAATTAAGCTTTTTATCCTTGCATCATTGTTTGAGCGCATTGAAAAAGGGGAACTTTCCCTGTCGGACATGCTGGAATATAAGCAGGGGCATGCGATTGACGGCAGCGGCGTTTTAAGCTCCATGGAGGTGGGTACAAAGCTTTCCGTAAGAAACGTTGCCACTCTCATGATTATAGTCAGTGATAATATAGCCACCAATATGTTAATTGACTTCCTCGGCGTGGGACAGATCAATGACTGTATACAGCGATTGGGCTGCGGAGACACTATTCTCCATAACCGCATAGATTTCGAAAAGTACAGTAAATTAGGGACTTCTACGCCGGAAGATTATGCCCGTATGTGGGTGCGTATGGCGCAAGGAAAACTGATCAGTGCAAAGGCATCGGAACAAATGCTGGAAATCTGCAGGCAGCAGCATTATAATACTATGTTGACCAAGAACCTTCCGCCTTATTATTTGGATGCGGACAATTACGATGAGGAGATTATTTATGTGGCTTCCAAGAGCGGCAGTATGAACGCCTGCCGCAATGACGGCGGGATTGTATCCACCCCCTATGGAAAATACGTAATTGTAATGTTTAACAAGGATTTCAGCGATTCCCAATACTACCCCGACCACCCCGCAACGGTATTCGGGTCAAAAGTAAGCAGACTGATTTTCGACCAATATCTGGCGCTTGAAGGCAGACTGAAATTATAGGAGACGGAACCGGAATAAAAGAGACGGAACCGGAATATAAAAACAGTCTCGAAACGGAAGTGCAATGTGTCTAAAGGCACATGGAAGAAAATTTCAGCTGCGCTCTTTGCAGATTAAATTTTCTTCCATATCAAAGGGGCACAGAAGTGAAGAGACGGAACTGGAATAGGAGGAGATTGACCTGTGAAGATAATTGTTGCCGGGGACGGTAAGCTTGGGTCCATGCTGACCAGACAGCTGTCCGCCGAGGGGTATGACCTGACATTGATTGACGCGAACCTGAAACAGCTGGAATCCAGCGTAGAGCGTTTCGACATAATGGTAGTGCAGGGGAATTGTGCTTCCATGGACGTATTGGATCAGGCGGGCGTGAAAGAGGCGGATCTCTTGATTGCCGCAACAGGCGCAGATGAAATTAACCTGCTTTGCTGTATGACGGCTCACGGGTTAAATCCCAGACTTCATACGATTGCCAGAGTGCGGAATCCGGAATATACGGATCAAATCTATAGAATGCGTGACATGTTTGCTCTGTCCATGACGGTGAATCCGGAGAAGCAGGCGGCTGTGGAAATCGAAAGACTGCTGAAATATCCGGGATTTCTAAAGAGGGATACCTTTGCCAAGGGACGTGTGGAAATCGTGGAGCTTCGGATAGATGCTAATAACAGGTTATGTAATGTAGCGCTGAATGACATGAATAATATCGTGAAATGCAAGATACTGGTCTGTGCCGTTTTACGGAACGGAACCGCCATAGCACCGGACGGTAATTTTGTGCTCTGTGAGGGGGATCGTATTTTTGTCACGGCGGCAGCCAAAGAGCTGACCATACTGCTAAAAAATCTGGGAATCATTACCCACAAAGTAAAACGAGTGATTCTCTGCGGCGGCAGCCGTGTCAGCTTTTATCTGGCAAAGCAGCTCAGTAAGAGTGGTATCGAGGTACAGATTATCGAAAGAAATGCGGAAAAGTGCGTGCAGCTGTCGTCCGTGCTGCCGGATGCGGATATCATTCATGGGGATGCCAGCAGCCAGTTCATCTTAGAAAGGGAGGGAATTTCGAATTGCGATGCACTTGTCACGCTGACCGGTTTGGACGAGTTAAATATGATTATATCCCTTTACGGTACAGACTGCGGCGTCCCTCAAGTGATTACTAAGCTGGGGCGCATGGATAATACCAATATTTTAGGAAATTTATCTCTCGGCAGTATTGTTAGTCCCAAGGAGTTGTGCAGCAATATTATTGTACGTTATGTCAGGGCGATGCAAAATCAGACAGGAGCGGCACAGACCGTATATAAAATTGCCGACGGGCAGGCGGAGGCGGCGGAATTTCTGGTGGATGAGGGAACAAGATTCCGCGGAAAACCGCTGAAGGAACTTCATTTGAAGAAGAATGTGCTGGTGGCCTGTATTACAAAAGGCGCCGCACAGGAGATTCCCAACGGTGATTCTTTCTTTGAAAAGGGGGATACCGTAATCATTGTATCCAACGGCAAAAGAGGAATTTACCAGTTGAATGATATCTTTGAATAAGGGAATAAAATGTATTTTGCCTTGTGCAGATACAAATATCAGGCATAATGCTTGAGAATAAGCATATTGTTATTTTTGATTAAGTACAAAATGAATAAATATGTGGAGTGAAACTGTGTCTTGACAAAAGTGCTGCGGGCGGCGCTTTTGCAGACGATATCATGGAGGTTATCATGAATTACAAAATGATGGGACGATTTATCGGTAAAATGCTGATTGTGGAGGCGGTATTTATGCTGCCGGCCTTACTGATCAGTTTATTTGAAGGTGAGCGTTCCTCTGTTTTGGCTTTTTTGGTGAGTATAGCGGCAATAGCGGCAGTGGCGGCAGGACTTTTGTTAATCGGCAGAGGCTCCAAAAATAAATTTTATGCCAGAGAAGGATTAGTCTGTGTAGGGTTGAGCTGGGCAATATTGAGTTTGCTGGGGTGTCTGCCCTTTTATTTCTCCGGAGCCATTCCCGATTTTGTGGATGCTTTTTTTGAAATCGTATCCGGTTTTACCACCACGGGAGCTTCTATTTTGCCGGAAATAGAAGGACTTCCAAAAGGAATACTTTACTGGAGAAGTTTCAGCCATTGGCTGGGAGGCATGGGCGTGCTGGTATTTTTGCTTGCTATTACTTCCGCGGGGGGAGGAGATAACGGCTTTACCATGCATTTGCTGCGGGCGGAAAGTCCGGGTCCGAATGTGGGAAAGCTGGTTCCGAAAATGCGTAAGACCGCAAGGATACTTTATGAGTTGTATATCCTGCTGACAGTGATCAACGTGATTTTTCTGCTGGCCGGAGGGATGCCTGTGTTTGAGGCAGTCTGTACGGCATTCGGAACGGCGGGAACGGGCGGCTTTGGCATTAAGAACGACAGCATAGCGGGGTACAGCCCGTATATTCAAAATGTCTGTACCGTGTTTATGATGCTCTTCGGTGTCAATTTCACCTGTTATTATCTATTGCTGTTAAAGCAGTTTAAAAATGTTTTTAAAGATGAGGAATTGAGGCTGTATCTGGGTGTAGCGGGGGCAAGTGTCCTTTTGATCGTTTGGAACCTGAGAGGATTTTATCCTACCTTGCGGGAGACCTTGCGTCATGCGGCTTTTCAAGTGGCAAGCGTCATGACGACCACAGGGTATGCCACAACGGATTTTGATCTGTGGCCCACATTTTCCAAGGTGATATTGTTTTCTCTCATGATTGTGGGAGCGAGTGCAGGAAGTACCGGCGGCGGATTTAAGTGCGGGCGTGTGCTCTTAGTGGTGAAAAGTCTGCGCCGCAGTGTGCGTCAGGTTATTCATCCCGAGAAAGTGCAGGTGGTTCGTTCCAACGGGCATCCCGTGGATGAAAAGGTGCTGCAGAATACCAACGCATATCTGGCAGCTTATGCCATTATTACGCTTTTGAGTTTTATTTTGATTTCCGTGGACGGATTTTCCATGACAACTAATTTGTCTGCGGTGATGGCATGTTTTAACAATATCGGACCGGGTTTTGAATCAGTGGGGCCTACCTGTAATTTTTCGGGGTTCAGCAGTTTTTCTAAAATTGTTTTGATATTGGACATGCTGGCCGGGAGACTGGAGATTTTTCCTATTTTGATTCTGTTTTCGAGATCTACTTGGAAAAGGCGGTAGGATGTTACCTGTCTTGTTAAGGGAATCCTGTTTCTGCCCGCAGGCGGCATTTGCCGGGATGTTTTTTTCTGGCTCTTTTATAGATTGACCTGTTTAGAAACATGGCAATTCTAACGGAGTGAAAATATAAGCGGCTATGTGGAAGTTCCTGTGTACCGACCGGATTACATTTCGCTGAATATCTTGCCTAAATTTCCATCTGCCGCGTTAGATTTCCCAAGCGCAGCCACCGCTACGCCGTCGGAAATCTGCCAATTTTATTTGGTTTGCCATCCCTACACCAAATGATGTATTAAGGGCCAATTCAATTACAGAAACGATGGATACAATAGCTTCTGTATGTCAAGTAGTGATGGTTGTTGTTTTATGTGTTTTTAGAAATAATGAGCCGGTAGGCGAAATTTGGTACTGTGGTAGAATCTTGCTCTAAGAAACTACGCTCTGTGGTATGTTCGCTTACTATCCAACTTTACGGGGCTACTTTGTTACGCTCCAGCGAAAACTTTTTGCGGTATTTTTTTGCCGTCCTCCACGGACAGGTTGTGATTTTGTCAACTCTCCGGCTGAATTTTTTGCGTAAACTTCCCCTTAATTCCTACAACACTGCACTTTGCGATTTTGCCAAAGATTTCATAAAATCTTAATAATTTTCCTTTTACTACCTACAACACCATGTAAGCCCGAATAGGATGGAATTTAGAGAAAAGAACGCAAAAAAAGCAGCAAATCTTTTTCAGACTTACTGCTTGTATGTGCAGCTGTGATGGGGCGGCAGTTATTTAATTTTCATGCAGCTACAATTCTTCAAATTGGAACTGGTCAATAAAAAATATGTTTTTTATGATATTGAATGAAATCCTCCTTATTAAAAGATGGCAGATACCCGTATTCGTCTAAAATCAACTTAAGCATTGCGGCAGCTCTTGCTTGGGTATTGATACTTTTCGTGGGATTAAATTCAATATCTGTAAAATAATTGTAACTTGAAATTGCATTGATTTCATCTGTTGTAAACGATTGTTTTATAGCGATAATATAGATAAAATCATAGAATACCGTTTGAGGAATTAAAGGAAAATCTTCATTTTGGTAACGAAATGCTTTTAGGCTTCCTGATTTATGCAATCTCTCATCACGCTTGGCTTCTTTCGGTGACACATCAAGCAAATCAAGATAAGGTCCTCCATTCTCAAAAACCTTAGCGCTCTGAAAAATATTCTCAAGAGTATAGCTATTTATCTTGAGATTGAACGCACTTAATTTAATTCCAATGGCTTCCATGCTCTTAGTGCTGATTTCCAATGGCTTAGCGTTTACATCTGCTTTTAAAATTGCATTGTGCAGACTTTTTATGGATTTTTGTTTTTGAGATACTGCAAAACCAGAATACCATTCAAACGAATACATTTCACTAATAACTTTTCCTTGATTAACAAAGAATGCAGGTCGTTTTGCCATTGTCCCTCCTACATAGAATATGGTTTATTCTTCTAATGAACTAATTATTTCTTGTATTTCAGATACGGCATCTTCCACCCGTAGTTCCACTTCTTCACTCCAAAATCGACTTCCGCCAGACAATTCATCAATTAAGTTGAAGATAGATACTGCATCAGCAACAGGTATAAAACCAGTCGATTTCCATTCGGACAAATGCTTATTAAGATAGTTTGTAATATCTGTGTAGATTTTCTCGTTGAAAGAATTATGACAACGCAATTCTACCAATAATCCACTTTTTCCTACGACCATATCAGAAAAACTCATTTCAACACACCTCCAACTTCCGATTTATCGATGGCTTTATTATAGTACTTCATTTCTCAAAATGAAATAGATTTCTTGGCACTTGATAAAACAAAATTGGATAGATATGTGAGTGGGATTCCGTAGCCTGTTATGCACATTTCCACAAATCCAAACTTAGGAGAAATCCAAACTTTCCTCTGTAAATCCTTTATTCAAGGCATTTTCTGATATAAAAGTTTGGATTTTGTTTTGTGCTTCTCTTGTCAGAAATGAGAATAAATTGATTGAAACAGAGCTAAATAGCAATGTTTTACGCATTTTGTCATAATTGGAGTATTGTACTTTGTGAAACGAAATCCAAACTTTTTCCAGCAAGAATCCCCAATTATCAAGCTATTTTCAGAAAAGTTTGGATTTTATATAAGTTTGGATTTGTGGAAATGTGCATAACTGGCTATGGAATCATGGATAACTCTATTCACAGCACGTGGAAAAGCTAAAG
>Ga0137308_102205_pt1 | contig 14060 bp, 33 predicted proteins | sample Inofrocosms_June_FD_97181 | JGI IMG/M metagenome (GOLD analysis project Ga0137308, IMG submission 97181) | Mouse cecal microbial communities from Vienna, Austria - N-Acetylneuraminic and N-Acetylglucosamine D2O microcosms_June | ecosystem: Host-associated > Mammals > Digestive system > Large...
ACCTTTTACGGGCCAGTTCTTCTGTGCCGATATCCGTCAAAATTCCGGTCACTTCCTTATACGGCATCGTATACCTCTGCGAAAGATACCGCATGGATGCGGCAAGTTCCCCGTCAGGACCACCAAACTGCTAAAACAGATAATCAGCCATAACCCCTGTATTTACAGGGGTTATGATATGTACAGGCGGAAGACCAGCTGCTGGTTCTCCTTATCTACGACAATATCCTCCACAATGCTCCGAATAAAAGCTCCCTTGGTATCATTGTCTACATCCGGATCCTTGATCACATCATAGACATTTCGCACACAGGAGAGGACGGTTTCCCTGGAGGGCTTTTTGGGGGAAGCAGCGGAATCCAGTTCTGAAATCTGCTCCTGGATCGCGGTGCGGGTCCGCTGAAGCCTCTCTTTATTTTCTTTGTATTCCTCTAAGCTGTCAACACCATTTTCGAAGGCAAGACGTATCCGTGCTTCCCGGGAGCCTATTTTTTCAAGCTCATGCATCAGAGAAGAGCGCTGTGAAGCCAGGTCCGCAGATTCCGGGGTGCGGTATTCATATTCAAAATCCATGCCGGCAAGGAGCTTTTCAAAATACTCATATACGCCGGAAATGGCTTTCTTTTCGCTGATAAATGAAGAACCCTCATGGATGCCCTTGGCATATTTGTAGCACTGGAATCCGGGAGAGCGCCGATTGCTTCCGTTATAGGCAAGAGAGGATCCGCAGATTGCACATTTGAGCAATCCGGAGAGCCAGTGCTTGCAGGCGGAAATATTACGGCGCTTCATCGGGGAGTATCTGCTGTGTATCTTTTTCATGCGTGTATCGAATTGTTCTTTTGTCAGCCGGACTTCGTGGGGGCCCATAAAGGAAAATCCATTCCAGACTACCAGCCCATAATAAAAAGGATTCATCAGGATCCGTTCGATTCCTCTGGCTTCAAAGGGATTCCCGCGGCGGGTCAGATATCCGAAGCTATTGATCTGCCGGGCAATTTTTGTGCAGTCTTCATCATGGATATCGTATCGTTCAAAAATATAAGATACAATCTTGTACTCCTCCTCATTGATCAGATACGGTTTCCCTCTGCCGACAGCCTGATATCCAAGGCAGGGGACGGCCTGATATCCGCCGCGGAGGGCCTTTTCTTTCATCCCGCGCAGGACTTCATCAGAAAGCCGGATAGAGTAATATTCATCCATCCACTCAATGATCCGTTCGATCAGGCTGCCGAAGGGACCTTCTACCAGAGGTTCGGAGACGCTGATCACGTCAATGTTATGCTGCTTTTTCAGCAGGGACTTGTAGACGATGCTTTCCTCCTGATTCCTGGCGAACCGGCTGTATTTCCAGACAAGGATCACATCAATGGGATGCTCCTGGGATTTTGCAAGGCTGATCATCCGCTGAAACTCCGGTCGTTTCTCTGCCTTGCGGCCGGAAATTCCGACCTCATAAAATATTTCCAGTATGATGATGTTATGCTTCAATGCATGTTCCCGCAGAAGTTTGGCCTGAGACTCCGGAGAGAGCTCCTCCTGCTTCTCAGTACTGACACGGACATATCCGTAACCATATTTGGTTGCGGATGCATCTTCTATGGATTGTGTGTTTAAATCAGGCATTCTATCACGCTCCTCGTACAGTATATAAAAATAAGTATAAAAATAGCACCTTGCCATAACAGGTGCAGGCGTGATATAATCCTGTTGTGTGTTGGGGATTATATCATGCGCACCTGTGCATGACATGGTTACCAAAGTGAAAGCCGTTCCTGTTGGCGCAGGGGCGGTTTTTAATGTTCAGTGAGCTTTTGCTGTTCCCGCTCAATTTGCTGGATGCTTTTTTGGGGAGTAGGCAAATCCTCTGGCATAGTTCCACCGAGTTCCTTTATTGTTTGACGAACTTTTGCGCCTACTTCATAATGAGTTTTATTTGCGGCTTCTTTTCCAGTAATATGTTCCTTGCGTAATTTTTCATCAGTTTGTGTAGCACGGAAAAGATTGGCAGCTAACTCTGTACTACCCATGTAATCTAAAATTTTCTGACTTTTTTTCAATCCTTTTCGAGCATGTATTTCTTTAGCACCGAGTCCGCCATATAAACCTTGATATCCTTTGTTTTGAAAAACAGCATAATCTTTTTTATCCTCAATGCCAGCCATTCGGGCGGCATCAGCAAGGGATTTGTTGTGGATGATCATTTCATTTCGGATAGCAAGACGCTTTTTGTCTTCATCAAGTTCATCATAATGTTCGATGAGTTCTTGCTGTCTGGTTTTTACTGCAAAATAAGACTGACCGAGCGCAATAATTTTTTTGTTGGAATTACCATTCATTACAATGAGGTAACAGGCATATCTGGAAAGCTCTAAATCTTCAATCTTTCGTTCTGCGCCAGAACCTATGTTCACCATTTTCCCGACATCAGCAAAATGGTCCTGAATAGAATTTTCACTATTATTACAAGCAGCAACAGCTTTTTCTATTACTTTCTTAAAGTTCCCCCATTTAGCATAACCAAGCGCAATTTGCAATTCTCTGGCGTACCAGAATTCCTCATCATATTCATTGACATGACGAATGGATTCAAAAAGCGATTCAGTATAATTGGTTTCTTCATCAATTGTAAGGGTTTTTGATAGTACGCGTTCGGATAGAGCCTGTAGCTGTGTTTCAAATTCTTTTTCTTCCATTGAATCTCCTTCAATAAATTTTTTGTTGACATAATTACAAAAGTGAAAGCCGTTCCTGTTAGCGCAGGGGCGGTTTTCGTTTATTGCAGTAAATCAAAGATTTTGATAGTCAGACCATCAAAAATGTAAACAGGTATTTCTTCATCGAAAGAATACAGGTTTGCATCTTCTTCGCCTTCAAAGACATAGGCCTGGACAATCTTTACGATGGGGTTCACGATCCAGTATTCCCGAACACCAGCAGAACGATATTTGAATAATTTGATTGCGCAATCTGTCCGGGTGCTGCTGGAGGATAAAACTTCAATAATCCAATCAGGGGCCCCTTCGCATCCATGATCGGACAGCTTATCTTTATCACAGATGACAGAAATATCGGGTTCTACATAATTCATATTGTCTTGATTTAGGAATACAGCAAACGGGGCCAGGAATACTTCGCAAGTTCCTTTTTTTATCAATGTAGTCAGATATCGTTCGGGCAAATGAATATGTGATCCGTTGATGCTCTGTATTCGGCGGTGTCATATCATAAATGCGGCCGTCAATCAGTTCCGCCCGTTGGCCTTCCGGCAGAGCGTAAATATCTTCAATGGTGTAAATTGTTCCCTGTGGAATTGCCATAATATTGCTTCTCCTTTTATGCTACCTTTGTATAATCAATAATAGACACTTCACTGGCCAGCTTTTCGGCTGCAGCAATGATTTTTTCGATTTTTTCTAAAATATCAGTATTAAACAATTCATCACCGCATTGGGTACATTTCATACAAGGGACATTTTTGATAATTAGTACACAATTTTTCAATGCTGACATATAAGTGGTTGTTGAATCAATCATATTTCCATATTTACAAGATAGACATTTCATGACTTTTTCTCCTTTCTGGTTTTCAAATCTGATTCAAAGGTTTCCGTATCCGGAACATAGGCTGTTATAATTTTAGAAGCCTCTCCACTGTCACTTGCGACAACATGGATGATTTTATTATCTGCAGAATAGCCGAATATAAGACAACTGGGCCAGGGAAAATCACCGGAATACTGTTCGATAATTTCTCCGGTAAGAATACAGTTTTTAATATCTTCTTTAGTTATCCTGCGTTGTTCGCATCGATTCGAAGCATGCTGGCTCATAAATAATTTATGCTGGTTTGCATATTCTCTTAGTTTATTAATATCAATCAATTTTTATCACTGTCCTTTTCTATGGTTTACAATGCCCGCAGGGAGAATAGCCTTGTCCGATCGCGCCGTCTCTGGTTCCGTCATAGGTTGAATAATTATGCGGAGCGATTTTCTTTACATCGCGGCATGTTGGATAATGAAATTTCATTGTATTTGTATTTAGCACATAACTGCTGGTAGTCTGCTGCTGTTCCGGATTATCATATGCATTGAAGTTATTTCCGGGATTTTGCGGCTGTGCGGCGGCAGATTCGGCTTGTGCCTGCTCCTGGGCGATCCGTGCGGCCTCCGCCTGCTCCGCGGCAGCCCGTTCCGCTTCCGCCTGCTCCTGCGCAAGGCGCGCAGCTTCTGCCTGTTCCGCAGCAACCCGCTCGGCCTCCGCCTGTTCAGCAGCAATCCGCTCGGCCTCTGCCTGTTCCGCGGCAATCTGTTCCGCTTCCGCCTGTTCGGCAGCAATCCGTTCCGCCTCTTCCTCCAGTTTTTTCTCTACGTCTTCAAATTTTAAGGTGATTTTGTTACTTGTGACACCAGAATACTTTGCATATATATCAAATTTCCCTTCAGAAGAAGAGGTAAAAGTAATCTTGTCATCCTTGAAACTCAATTCACCGTCAGATACCGTAAAAGCAGATTCCGGAATCATGCAGTCTTCGGGGGTAGTTTTTAAAGTGATCTCAACCTCGGTATTGACATCATACATCTGCGATGTATCGGCGGACAGAGAGATTTGTTCCGGCGTTGGTAAAGTCATGGCATATATCAGGGATATGAACCAAAAGCCAGAAAAAACACCGAGAACCGTTTTCACAAGTTTATTCCATTTTGTATACCTTATCATTAAGAAGAGCCCAAGAGGAAAAAAGAATAATAACAGTAATAGGATCCATGCTGTTTTTTGATACCATTTCTTTTTGACAGAGCGATCACTTTGGGCAGAGGTACGGCTTTTACTCTTTTTCGAAGGTACCTTTTTACTTTTACCATTTGATTTAGGACTCACAATGCTCCTCCTTTTCTTTTGCGATTGCCTGATCGGAAGAAGCGCCACACTTCTATCATCGCCGGAGCGGTTATAGACCTACTTACTTTTTTACAATACTATAGGGTGAAATCCAATTCTTTCAATAGCTCATCCTGGGAGATAAATTCATGACAATCAGGATCTTTGTCTATATCATCAAGCATTTTCAAATCCCATTCATCGGGAGTGACTTCTTCGATATCCTCCCATGATTTGGGCGAGAGGTTTTCACGATCTTTCAACATTTAGAAATCCTCCAATCAGGTATGGCTTAGATAGATTTTTTGAAAAATAGGACTTACATTTCTAAAGTAGCCAATATTTATGCTGATTTTTTGCCATTTTCCAGAACTCCAACTCTCTTTGAGAGTGCTTCGATTGATTTCGCCTGATCTTGGATTGTTTTATCTTGATCCTGGATCATTTTTAGGAGGATTGCAGTATTATCGTTTTCCAGTTTTGTAATACGATAATATTGATTTAGCTCATCTAAATTCTTTTGCACCTTATCAATTCGCTTTTCCAGATTGATCTGTACCCTATCCAGTTCTTCAAGAATCATGTTTTCAGATTCCCGGAAACGAGTATCCATTTCAGCGATAATTTTGTTTCCAGATTCATGGACAACAGATTCCATGACACCTTTTAACATTTCTAAATCCCTTTGTTCTAACATATGATATCCTCCTCGTTTAAAATATAAAGTGTGTATGGTGACAATATTGTTTTAAGTATTACGCATATTATGACTCTGTGTAGTATTCTTTAGATAGACTTCCTGAAAAATAGGACTTACAATTATTCCATGAAGATCATACTTTACAAAATAATGTTGAAAAGAAAGCTATCAATTCGTCAGGTATCCATCCTGACAGGAGTATCAAAGTCAACGATTCAAAAGACTATGGCCGAACTTTCAAATCCAACGATCTGTACAATGGAAAAGCTGGCAGCAGGTCTCAATATCAGTATCGAAAGCCTTTATGAATCAGATTACAAATAAGTGTCCATTATAATGGACGATTGCCAGTTTTTGCATAAGTTTTTTCAAATCCACTTGTTTACTTAGTATAAATACAAAGTGGAGGTGCTTCAAATGACAAATGAAAAGTATAAAAAATACATAATTGAGATGGTTCAGAAAATTGATAATAACAAATATCTTGAACGGATATTCCATTATGTACACAGATTCTTCATAAAAGGGACAGGTGAATAGCCTGTTCTTTTTCTATGTAAATATACTTTTCAGGTATTCCTTGATAGTGTTGCGTTGTTCATCTGACAATTTTAAGTAATTTTCTATGATTTTTTTATCTACTTCATCTAAAGAGTAGTCTTCGGCGATTTCATCGACTACATTTTCGGGAGTGTCGGTAAACATAGGAAGATCACCTTTGGTAAGCCAATAATAATTTACACGGAACTCTCGGCAAATAGCTAAAATCATTTGTTCAGTTAAATTCCTATCACCTAATTCTATTTTGCATAGTGCTCCACGAGTTACACCTAAACGTTTTCCCATCCCATCTTGACTTAAGTGTAACTCATTCCGGAGTTTCCGAAGTCGTTCGTTTGGAGTCATTTTCCCACCGCCTTTCTGATAGTGCTACTATATCACTTCTATGCGTCATAGTCAACAAAAAGTGAAAAAACATATTGACAATGCATACTAAGACGCATATAATGATGGCATAGGATACATAAAGGAGGTGAGAATATGAAGAATATGAAAAGAGGTGAGAACATGCAGAGTGGAAACAGTGAGAAAAAAGGGTATAAGGTGAAAATAAATATAAAAGTTAAAACGAGAGGGTTAACAAAAGAAGAAAATTCAGAAATACATGATGTGCTTCGTAAGATCAAAAGGAGACGGAGATTTAAAGGAAAGGAAGGAATCTCATATAAGTTGGAAACAGAAAAAAGCATATGCGTGACTCGATTTTAAACGAAATCACGCATATCTTTTAAAGTAAGTTATTGCTTGCGTGTGGACTTGAAAGAAATAGATCTTCCAATTCCTTACTGTTTTCAACGGAATAAAGTTCTTCGTAATTGAACCAGAAATTAGGTTCATTAAATTTGCATCCGGAGATTTCAAGACACGCAGGAATGAAGTCACCATCAAAATCTGTATCAGAGTCTGAAATGGATAGTTGTATGTATTCAATGCCATCCCTACGGAGTTCTTGGATACATGATCGAAGATCAGAAACTTTCAAAAAAACAGAGTTTGCCATATCATATTCTCCTTTCTTCAGTACTCAGGCATGGCAGTGCCCTGTACTTAGATTATAAAGGGGATGGAAGATATTTACAAGGAAAACTGGAGGTGAAAAATGTGAAAAGTACAACAGCACAGGTGAGTTACATAGAAGAGCAAAAAAGGGACGCTGAGGAAATAATGGATATATTGAAAATAGTTCCTGAGGAAGAGAAGAAAAAAGTATACGGCATCATAATTGGATTTGCATTGGGAGTTGAGAGCAGGGGAAAGGAGGTGGTGTGAGGGATGTACATTCTTTTTGTGATTACAATATTAGTTTGTACTGGAAAGTGGTTTTCATACAAAATTGGAAATCTCACAATACTTCTCTATATGGCTGAATCAGGGATTGAACTCCCGGACAGTACAACGATAAAAAAGTATCGCGAGAAAGTTATAAAAAAATTACTGCATATCAAGGAAGATTGAAGTGTGCCTTGATAAGCATAGTAGCGCAAGATGTGGCAATCTGAGTTAAATCTCGAAGTGAGTTTGTTCCAATTTCTTTGCCAATATCTTTGACTTTGTTAAAAAAAGTATCGCTTCTGATATTTGCTAAGAACTCATGACCTATAAGAAGATGACAGCACACACAAGAAAGGAGTGATCAACATGGCAAAGCAGGAAAAAGGCTATGCGCCGGATCAGATCAGGGATGCTGAACGGATTGGCCAGATGAAGCAGAGGGTCGGTGATGCAGAATGGCCAATGATAAGGATGATCATTACGGCATATGTGGATGGCATAGGAGTCGGGATGCAGATTTCCAAGGAAGAGAGGTGAGAAAAGCGATGTCGTATGAATATTATAAGACGAAACTTGCAATGAAGATCATTACTAAAATGACGAGGGATGATGCTTATGAACTTTTCAGAGTAGTCCAGAAGGTTGAAGATGCGATTTGCGTAAACGGAATCGTGTGTGCGCCAGTGGAAGGATCAGATAAAAAGCAGGCGATTCCTTTAATAGAAAATACGCTTGAAGATGCGGGAGTGGAAATACCAGAACATTTGAGAGAGCCTTTTTGGAAATTCATGGAAGTAATGATAAATGAGAGGGCACATATAGAAGAATTGGTTTGGGAATATAACCGTGCCCTCGCGCCAGTAATACGTTATGGCTTATTTGAGCCTGACACCTAGAAGCTGGTCTGGATTCCATGGATCAGGAATTAATTCCAACTTATTTCGCTGTCCAAGGAGATTCACAAGAGTATCAACCTTGTCGTCGCTGTAGACCGGGAGATACAATTTTGCATTGTCGTGAATTTTTCCAATAGGGCAAAACCAGCCATTTTGTTTCGTATGAACATGCTCTGTGTTCTGGATAATACGGAGCAGGATATCTATTTGTTCTGACAATAGTTCACCCTCCTTTCATATGTACTAAGCTGCTGCAACAGCCTGTACCCAAAGTATAAAGGGGATGGGGGACTTTTACAAGAGAAAGAAAGAGAGGTGAGAGAAGATGGGGAAAGAAGAACAGAGCGTAATGGAGGAGTTTGAGTCATTTGGTGAGACTCAATTCAATGAGGAATTAGAAAAATATTCTACATACAACATTAAAACAGATGGTTTTGAACAAGTTTTGGTAGGAGCATTTCATATGATCCAAACAGTTACACTTGGTACAAAGTGCCGGATTGTTTTGGATTATGATCCGGCACTTCTAAACGTAACGATTGAAACTTTTATTGATAAGTCAGATGTGGAGCGAGTTCGGGAAAAACCTCATCAATGGGTTCCTTACGATTCCATGCAACAGTAAGCAATTCAATATTCTCTGTGTTCTGATAATACGGGGTATTTCATAAGGGGGAAAGTAATTGAGCTATAAAATCATGACAAAAATATTTGAGAGGATTCTTCTGTCAATGCAGCACATCACACAGAGAATTCAGAAAGGGAAAAAATGTGTTGTAACACTTAAATATGATCCTGATAAGTTATTTACGGAGATTTCAAATTTTGTTCAAGGAAAGGAAAAGCTCAATTATGAAATCAGGACAGAAGGATTTGAAGAAATTCTGTTATCAATGCAACAGATTACGAAGCAGATTCGGATAGGTGAAAAATGCGTTGTTATAGTTGAATATAATCCAAACGCATATTTCACCAAAATCCAAACGGTTATTGAACAATCGTCAGGTATGGAAGCAAATCAGGAAAGAGATCTTTAATAGATTTTTCTGAATTCCAATGAATGTCAATAACTGGCGGCCTGTAGGAAACATCATAAATTTCCCATATATAAGGCTGTAAATCTTTTCGTATTTTTTCACATTCACCTGAATCCGTGAACCCAAAAGGTGAAAATGTGCTAAAAATCGAATAACTGCAAGGGTTTTAGGATTATATGATTCCAAATATTTTTTCACTATTGGGTGAAAGCATTGTAGGAAAACATATCGCCAAAGGCATAATATTTTCAAATTCTCCGAAAAAATTTCACCCAAATGGTTCACGGATTCAGGATTCAGATATAGAAAAATGAGAAAGATTTAAACGATACATCATAAAATTCTTTCTGGCTCCTTTCTATGGTACTCGGCCCTGGCGGGAGCCTGTACCCAAAGTATAAAGGGGATGGAAAACTTTTACAAGAACTAAGATGTGAAAAGAAAGAGAGGTGAGAGAAGATGGAAAAAGTAGAGAATTTGAGTCAAAAAAGGAAAAATGAGCCACATCGTGTAATAAAAGATATGTCTCATACAGGCCTTAAAACCAACAGTCCAGATGATTTTTTTGACTACAGGTATAGTTATTATTGCAAAGAGACAAGTGAAAGAGTAGAGGGAGCAGTTGAAAAATTTTTCACAGAACTTGCAGAAATATTAGATAATGATCGGGCTATGGCAAAACAAAAGGAAGCTGCGCAGGCTGTTGGAGAAGGGAAGCCTACGCAACAAGAGCGTTAGTAGAGGGAATTATGTTCTTCTACTATGGGACATGGATCATAATTGCAGTATGCACCACATTCAAGGTCTGATTTAGAAATTTTGTCATTTAAAGACCTTTTGGGATCTGGGTAATCAGTTAAAAGAGAAATACGATTACCTGTTTTGGGACAAGTATCAGATATGCATCTTTTATTTAGCATATGCATATAAACATTTTCTCCTTTCCTATATACTCGGCTGCTGCAACGGCCTGTACCAAAAGTATAAAGGGGATGGAAAACTTTTACAAGAATTAAGATGTGAAAAGAAAAAGAGGTGAGAGAAGATGGAAAAGATGGATATTCATAGTGAAAAATTGGAAAAAAATCTACTTCAGACGGCAGAAATACAGATTGATAAAGAATTAAAAAAGAAAATTGAAAGCATAGCATTGAAATACGCAAACTTAGTGGAAAAACGTATCGAAAAGGAGGAAGAACTGGATAAAGAAAATCAATATGGCATTGAGGATTCGATTCGGATGTTGGGACATATTACAATGACACTAGAAAGGATCAACCGCATGGAAAGTGGTATTGACTTTGCGATTGATCCGTATAGGGAGGGAAATATTAGCAATGTTCCCATTCACATAAGTTAGTTGGGGCATCAAGAATCTGACCATCAAGCTGATCCCAATCGTAGCATCCTGTGCAATGCAAATATACATTATCAGCTGCGGCCTGCGGAGTATGACTTGTTTCATAGATTTCATTTTTGTAGATTAATCCATAACGTCCGTTAGGAAGAGTCTTAATGTAAAAAGTGCCTATAGGGCTATTGTATTTCCACATAATAATCTATCCTTTCTATTATGTACTCGGCTGCTGCAACAGCCTGTACCCAAAGTATAAAGGGGATGGGGGACTTTTACAAGAGAAAGAGAGGTGAGAAAAGATGAGTGAAATAAAAGATAAATTTGAAAACTGGGTATCAGTTAATTTACCGGATAATTGTCCAAATATCTGTATTTCATTCAAAAAGGAAATAGCGGAAATGCAGATAAGAGAATTTGGAGCCAAACCATTATATGGTCTTGATGGCCATATAGAGGAATGGCTACCGATAGAAGTATTTATAACATATGGGGGAAGGATAGCCCCAGATCAGAGACTTCTGGAAACATAGGCTGTCCTTTACCGTACCATTTGAAATGGAGTTCTGTTACGTTACTTCCGGTGGCAATGAGACGGACTTCTCCCCATCCAAACGAGGAATAACGTTCACGAACTATAGAAACAGTTTCATTGGTAACAGACTGGCAAAAAATAGTATCCATAGAATTATCCTTTCATTGGTACTCGGCTGCTGCAACAGCCTGTACCAAAAGTATAAAGGGGATGGGAATCTTTTACAAGAGAAAGAGAGGTAAGAAAAGGTGATGGAAATTATATTGATCCTTTTTGTGATTATAACATTAGTATGTGCTGGAAAGTGGATTTCATACAAAATTGGCAATCTCACAATACTTCTCTATATGGCTGAATCAGGGATTGAACTCCCGGACAGTACAGCGATAAAAAAGTATCGTGAGAAAGTTATAAAAAAATTACTGCGTATCAAGGAAGATTGAAGTGTGCCTTGATAAGCATAGTAGCGCAAGATGTGGCAATCTTTATCTGCATGCAACAAGGCGATAACAGGGTAACAAGTACAACCAGTGCTTCATAAAATGCAGAGAGGTGGTGTAAATGCAGAAACTGGAAATAGTAAGCATGATAAAGATAAATGGGGTATGGGTCAGACAGGAAGAGATTCCCCGGGAAGAACTCTGCAAATTGCTTGAAAAGAAGTTTGATCAGGCAATGAAGGGAATAGGATTCGAAAGAGTAAAAACCGCCTGAGGGCGGTAGAAAGGACAAGCCTATGGATAAATACGACCGTGCATATGCACAGCACCGGCAGAAGAAACGGAAGCGGCGTACAGTGATCATTATCTGCGCCTGCAGCATTGCCCTGGGGTACGTTCTGGGGAACCTGTCCTGCCTGGCGCTGGTGGTGTATTTCAGGGTATGAAAAGGAGGATCAGATTGTGGGGAAGGAAATAGAGAGCTTACCGCTTTTACGGCTGGTAGACGCGGGCATCGAAGCTCATAAGAAGGCTTTTGAAAAGAGAAGAATGCGCTGGGACAAGGGGGACGTGACCGGGATCTGGCGGGATTCGGACGGCTCCGTCAGGGTCAGTTATGAAAATGGCCAGTGGTTCCACTACTGGGAAGAGGACGGAATGATTGTATGGGATAAGAAAGACAAGGATACTTAAGAATACTACATCATGAATTATAGGAGTGTATGGAAGGCGAACAGATGGCAGCAGGAAAGTATGGAACATACAGGGGGATGGCATGGGTGCCGTGGATTCGGTGGGAGGACAATACGATCCAGTGCGCCCCTGCCGGTCTGGACACCATGGAGCAGGTCAAAGAGTACGCAGAGAGGAAATCCATTGAAAACGGGATGAAATATGTGATTCTCTGACGGATCGGAGAAGGCAGGAGGGAAGCTGGAAGATCCGGAGAAATTTTCTTCCGGGATAGGATTCAATCCTGCATGGATGCAGCTTGAAAATAAAAAATAACACATCCATTCGCACTGGATGTGTTAAAAAATGCCTTTCGGCCACATGGATATAAACACAATACCAGTATACATCCGTGGGGCCGGAAAGTCAAGAAAAATGGGGGGATTTTGCCCATTTTATCACTTGATAAAGATATTAAAAATAGGACGAGGATGTATGGGTACGGTAAGAAAAATATACAGGTTTGAAAAGTTTATCGAGATAGAGGAATACCATGACGGAAGGTATGGAGCTCCAGGGAAGAAACGGGAGGAAAAGAAAAAGCCCACACCGGAGCAGATGGAAAAAGTCAATCAGATGAACCGGGAGAAGAAGACCAGGTGGCGGATGCGGGAGTATTTCAAAGAGAATGATTATTTTACTACGCTGACTTACCGGAAGGAGGAACGCCCTCCGGATATGAAGCAGGCGAAGGAGGACTTCAAGAGGTTCATCCGGAAGATGAAAGACTGGTATCGGAAGAAGGGGTATGAGATCTTCTGGATCCGGAATATCGAACACGGAACAAAGGGAGGGTGGCATGTGCACCTGGTGATCAACCGGATTGAGGATACGGACATCCTGCTGACAAAAGCCTGGCCCCATGGGAAGGTGATCAACGAGCTGATGTATGAGAAGGGAGGCTTCGCAGACCTGGCAGCTTACATAACGAAGACAGAGAAAACGGGGGAGTCTGAGGAACCGGAGAAAAAAGGAAGGAAGATCAAGGAAGCCAGTCATTCCGCGTCAAGGAACATGCCCCTGCCGAAACCGAAGATACGGAGGCTGATTCGCTGGCCGAAGGAGCCCTATGTGAAGAAGGGATGGATCCTGGAAAAGGGGACATGCCATGAAGGCACCAATCCGGTGACCGGCTATCAGTACAGGCATTATACACTGATGAAGCCGGCGAATCCGCACAGGAGGATCTGATATGAAGACAGTGAAGGTATTTGTAAAGACCAGCCTGCAGGGGCCGTGTATCCGGGATGGAAGATATGCGGCGGTTGTGGAGTACATAAGCAGCAAAGGAGCGGTCACCAGGGAGATATCCGGGGAAGAGAAGGAGACCACCTACAACCGGAGCGTGCTCCTGGCGATCATCGGGGCGCTGGATCTGCTGAAGGTGGCGTGCAGCGTGACGGTCTATACGGATTGCGTCTTTGTAAAGAATACGGCGGAGCGGGGCAGCCTGGAAGACTGGCGGAGGAGTGAATGGAAGAAGGCCGGAGGAGGGGAAGTGAAGAACCGGGATTTGTGGCAGCAGTTCACGGAGCTGGCGGACCGGCATGAAATCGCCTTCCGATTCAGTAAACACAACGATTACAGCCATCGGCTGACGGAATTATTGGAAGCAGGACAGTGAATACGGGAAAATGCCGCCGCAT
>Ga0137308_102206_pt1 | contig 14059 bp, 14 predicted proteins | sample Inofrocosms_June_FD_97181 | JGI IMG/M metagenome (GOLD analysis project Ga0137308, IMG submission 97181) | Mouse cecal microbial communities from Vienna, Austria - N-Acetylneuraminic and N-Acetylglucosamine D2O microcosms_June | ecosystem: Host-associated > Mammals > Digestive system > Large...
CTGATTTCCAACCCTCGAAACGCCTCCATTCGGCGCTTTGGGGGCGTTTTTGTTCCAAAAAAGCGGAGGCAATCGTGCTTTCCGCTCCATTGCCTCCGCCCGCTCGTTTCCTGTTGTGGGTCAGGTTGTGGGTCAGGACGCGAAAGCTGGACGAACATCGGCGAGAGGAAGCCCCAGCCGCACCGCCCTCTCTCGCTCATAGGTGACCCTGGTGACCTCCTCAATGAACCATCGCTCCTTTTCGTCCGCACTGGCCCACTTCACCCCGTACTTCCGACACATTTGGAAAAATATCTCGTAAAACCGATCCCCCTCCGGATCCTCGCGGCAATACCACTCCGCATCGGAAGTGGTGCTTTCTTTCCTGAGTTCCATCCAAGCACCTCCCAAATCAAATAAGATAGGTGAAAAAGATCCGTTTTGCCGCCTCGTCCGCAACTAAATACCGTGGGGCAGAGGTATCAAATATCGGGAGCGGAACTGCCCCAAAATCCTTTTCGTAGTGTCTTGCCAGCTCGGTAGTTTTCGCCTCAAGTATCACATCGCCAGCAAATCCGTTATCAATGGACAGCTTGATCCCATATGCGATCATCAGCCGCCCAATGCCCGTATATTTGGGCTTCCCGCCATTAAGGTTCGGATTAGACTCCGGCTGCGCCTCCATATAGACGATATGGACAACCAGCGAATTGTTCAAAATCTCATATGCTCCAAGCGCAATCAGTTCATCGCCCACCTTGGCCGCATACTTCTCAAAACAATCTGCCGACAAGTAGTCACTCGTCCAAGAGGTCTGCCACACAGGCGGCAGATTTGTCAACTCCGCATCGGTCTGCGTCATCAGCTCGATGGAGACAGGGATCTGCTGATTCATCATGTCAAAAACAAACGGTTTGAACTGCACATCCCTCACCTCGTAAACAGTATACCACAAAACGAAGAAAAAGAAAAGCTCGTTTTTCCCCACGCAAATCTTGCGCCACAGTAAACAATAAAAGGGCCTCCCCCGGATTATTTCTCTCGACTTTCTCCTCCAAATGTGGTATGTTACGTTGCTTGAAGGGGGTGAATATTTTGGAACGGCAGAGGAAGGACATCCATCAAAATCATACTAAAGCGGCTGTTTCCCGTTGCGGGGGGCAGCCGCTTTCGCTTCCTCTAAACTAAATTCATATTGTACAGAGCCATAGCTCCCCTAAAATGAATCTATTACAAAAAGGAGGAGCATTATGGGCACATATGGATATGTCCGGGTTTCCACAAAAGAGCAGAACGAGGATCGGCAGGTCATCGCCATGGGAGAATTCGGGGTTCAAAGCAGCAACATTATCATGGACAAACAGTCAGGCAAGGATTTTGACCGCCCCGGATATCGGCGGCTGGTACGCAGGCTGAAAGCCGGCGATACCCTTGTCATCAAGAGCATCGACCGGCTGGGGCGGAACTACGATGAAATTTTGGAACAGTGGCGGCTGCTGACCAAGGAAAAGCAGGTGGCCATCGTGGTGCTGGATATGCCCCTGCTGGACACCCGCCAGGGTCGGGATCTCACTGGCGTGCTGATTGCCGACATCGTCCTCCAGCTGCTGTCCTATGTGGCGCAGACGGAGCGGGAATTCAACCGCCAGCGGCAGGCGGAGGGGATCGCGGCGGCCAAAGCTAAGGGCGTCCACTTCGGGCGTAAATTCAAAGATCGGGGCAAGAACTACGAGGGTGTAATGGCCGCTTGGCGGCGGGGCGAGCTCAGCGGCAGGGCGGCGGCCAAAAAGCTGGGCGTGGCCCATGGAACCTTCCAGCGGTGGTGTAAGGAGTAAATTGGACTATAAAGCTTGGGTTGTAGTCCACCGAAAAAGGGCTGTGTCTCTGAGGTAAAATTGCCGTTTTGAACAACGGCCTACCAGCCTTTTCCCATTTTGATAAAAATAATTCTACTATACGCGGCAAATTTTTGCAATAGGGAGAGTGGCTTATAACCCAAGGGTTGTGAGCCAGCCCTCATGATTTTGGAGCGCAGCTTCAACAAAGTGCCCTTTTTGACAAATCATAAAGGAGAGATGGACAATGATTCGTAAATGTCGATGTTTGCCGCTTGTGTTGCTGATGGGAGGGCTGTTGATATGCCCAGTATTTGCGGCCTCCTCTTTTCCGGATGTAACTGGGTATGAGGAATTTACAGAGGCTGTATCTTATGTGAGTGAAGCAGGTATTATGGTTGGAGATAACAATGGGAATTTCAATCCGTATAAAACTGTAACCCGGGCAGAAATGGCAACAATTGTTTGCCGTATGCTGAATGAAGACAGAGATTTGGAAACCTCGACCCAGTTTACTGATGTGCCCGTAGGACATTGGGCAAACAAATATATCAGCAAGGCGGCAAGTCTCAGCATCGTCAATGGTTATGGCGGAGGAAAGTTTGGCCCTTCAGACAGTGTTACATATGAGCAGGCAGTGACAATGATTATTCGGGCAATCGGAGGCAACGAAGTTGCAATTGAATATGGTGGTTATCCTGATGGCTATATACTTGTTGCTGAGGAAAACGCACTGCTGGATAGGATAAACGCGAAAAAAAGCGAGCCACTATCCAGAAGTGACATTGCTCAAATTCTCTACAATTACCATATTCTTAGTTCATCTGTTGATTAGAGCAACAGCGTCCATATAGATATCGTAAGAATAGGAGAAGCAGTAAAATGAAAAAGGTAATCTCAATAATATTGGCGGTATACTTAATGCTGTCCGCGTTACCTATGCCCGCGATGGCTTCAAACCAGTCTGATGTAGTTGCTAACACAATTGTCAACTATATTGCATCTAACCGCAAGTCATTCAACAGTAGCTATGGTGGCAAAGCGTGGGGATGTTGGGCATTCTGTAATTATGTGTGGAAAGGTGTCTTCGGAAAGGACTATTTTGCAAACACACATAGAGGCGCGTCCTCCGGAACAGAAACCAGCGACATTTATGGTTTTTTAACAAAGAATAACGCAAAGGTAGGAGATATTCTCTGGTGTGGCACCCCTGATTTTGGGACTAGCCATAGTATGATTATTTTGTCCTATGACTCTGAAGGATTATGGCTCTCAGATGGCACGGAAAGAGGGACTCTGTGGCATAATAATGCTCGGATTACTTATAATGATGAAGTTTATGCACGATATTTTGGTGGGCATTGTAGATTAGCGCTATATAAAGTGAATGATGGCTACTGGAGTGCGGTTGCAAATGGTTCTGCTCCGGCTCCTTCGTCACCAACAAATGCACCAAGCAAACCTTCTGCCCCAACTGCAAAGCCCCAGCTTTCGACCGTGTCCATGGAATCCGGCAATTGGAATGTCTATATTCCGGCCAACTACAAGCTGCTGCTCTATTCCAGCGAGACCTCTACTACTTCGGTCAATTACTGCTCTGCACGGAGCCCTTCGTATCGGGTTGTTTGCTCTAAAAAAGCCACGCTGTCCAATGGGGTGATCCGATACTATGGAGTATTTAATACGGACGATCATTACTGGCTAACCTACGCCGGTGGTATGACTTTAGAACATAACAGCGAAACACCCCTCCCTGTTTTGACGGCGGACATAAAATCGGGCCAATGGATTGTTGAAATACCTGTTAATTCCAGAATAAAACTCTATAACAATGCAGATTCAACATCATCCTCAAGCGTATACACTACATCTGGCCCTTATAAAACCCAGGACTTCCTGTGTAACCAACAGGCTTCACTTTCTGATGGGTCAGTTCGTTATGCCACAGGCTTCTTTGAGAACAACACCTTGGTGACAAGATGGTTTACTTTGACCGATGCAATGTCCGCAAAGGAACAAAATAGCCTGCCAACATATACTGTCTCCTTAGATGCAAATGGCGGCAGCGTTTCACCGTCCAGCATTACGGTAAAGCAGAATGGTACATACAATTCATTGCCGCAGGCGAGATGGAGCCAAAATGACTATAGATTTGACGGCTGGTATACATCTGCTGTAGGCGGTACCGAAGTAACATCGTCCAGCAGGCTCGCGGTTAACGCAGACCACACGCTTTATGCACACTGGGTCAATCCGTATGAATTTACACTTGATCCTAATGGCGGTACGGTGTTAGGATCTTCCTCTCCAATTACAGAGAAATATCAAAACAGCGAATACCTCCCTGCCGCAACCAGGCCAGGGTACACTTTTGACGGATGGTATACAGAGAGAAACGGCGGAACTAAGCTTTCACAATGGGTGATAACGTCTGGTGGCAGAACAGTTTACGCTCACTGGACTCCCATAGCAGTTGGAAATTACACCGTCACATTTGACTGCTGTGGCGGGGCATCATCGACTTTGACTTTTACATCACTTGAAGTTCAAGCAGGTGGGACATACAGCAAATTACCTTATGTATTTGGCTCAACATTTGGGTCGGAGCTGGTCGGCTGGTTTACCGCGCCAACTGGCGGTACTCAAGTGAAGGTCAACGATCCGCTTGTTACAAATGGCGACCATACGCTGTATGCGCACTATGTAAAAAAATTATACACAATAACATTTGATCCCAATGGTGGTACGGTGGCCAGACAGCACGCAGAAGGAATGTCGAGTTCACCGCAAGAGTATATTGTGGGCGCCAATGCTCCCGGGTATGGCGAACTGCCAAAAGCCGCTTGGGACGGGCGCGAGTTCCTTGGCTGGTTTACTGCTCCTGTTGGTGGAACTCAGGCTGTGAAAGGCACTCACTATGTTGTACAGGACGACCATACCTTATATGCACATTGGAAATAAGCCTTATAGGCGTAAGGAGAATTGAAATGTATAAAAAAGTATTTTCCATCATAATATCTGCACTTTTTCTGATTTCGATGTTGCCAGGATGCAACCGTGGCCAGACCACATCAAATCAGACTGGAAGCATACCCTCCCAGCCAGATACATCTTTAGTAATTGATGAAATCACTACCCCTGATGTCCCGCTTCCTGATCCTGTTCCCGATCAAGATCTAAATGATCCTATAATGCAGATGGAATCGGCAAGTTTGCAATATCCATCGCAGAATGATACATGGAAATATAATGTATATGATTGTTACATTGAAATCACTGGTTATCTCGGGCCGGAGGAGGCAGATGCTGTTATCCCAGCAGAAATTGATGGACTGCCTGTCTGGAAGCTTGGTGATGGATCATTAATGGATGCAGAAATTAAGTCCGCGCAGCTACCGGATTGTTTAGAAAGCATAGGGATGCTTGCTTTTGCAAATTCAAAAATAGAAACCATTATTATGCCGAAGGAGTTAGCTGCCGTAGGGCAAAGAGCATTTGATGGATGCGTCAGATTATCTGCCATTGGAATACCCGAAGGTGTAATCGGTGTCGCAAAGGAAACATTTGAAGGATGTGAAAATTTATCAGAGATTTCCCTGCCAGAAAGTCTGACTTTTATTGATGAAAGTGCATTTAGCGGGTGTGTAAGCCTTAGCAATATTACAATTCCAGAAAATGTTACATATATTGGGCCGCTTGCATTCACTAAATGCACAAGCTTGCATAGCGTCTATGTGCCAGCAGCTGTTAAAAAAATTGAATCCTGGACTTTTTCACACTGTACAAATTTATCTCAGGTTCAACTGGAAGAGGGCATTGAAAGCATCGAAGAAGGCGCATTTTCTGATTGTCAAAATTTAGAGTCGCTTGTTTTGCCTGCATCAGTATCAAGCATTGGTACAAATGAATGGCACAGACCACCTTTCGATGGAGTGGCTGACAACTTTGACCTAACCATACTCAACCCCGATATTGTTTTGCACGAATCCATCCGTATTTTTGGTCAGTACCAGAGTGAAAACAAAGTGATACATGGCTATGCTGGATCTACAGCCGCAAAATACTGCGCTAATCGTCATATCGCTTTTCAACTAATTGAATAATGTTCCATTTTCAAAAATTTCTTTAGCGCTGCCATACCCATAAACCACGCAGAATACAGTGCAATCCCTGCAAAGGTTGGAATTTTGAGTATTACAGCGAGGAACCCCTGCCGTCTAACAAAATGATGGCAGCCATAGTGCGGGCCCCCCAGTTCCCTGCCACCGCCTACCCCAAGCGTTTTGCCTTCAACAACTGCAAAAAACACCACCGTGTGAGTGGTTTCGTCATTGATGAACGAGGGGCGGTGTGGGAGCTGGGTTTGAAATCCTTTGAGATCTGTGCCAAAGAGAGCAGACCTTAGATGATGGGGGAAAACAATTAAGCGAAGCCGCCAGTTTTTCAGCCGCTGGCGGCTTTGCCCAATTACCGTTCTCCGCCGTATTTTTCCCGTAGGCTTTGGTGCCCCTGTTGCTCCTGTCGCCGCAGATTATCCGCCGTATATATCTCCCACTTCGGTTCTGCCGCACCCAGGTCGAAATCAAGGCACTGAATTGTTTCTGGATAACGCACCTCCGGGTCAAAAGAGATGTCCCCCACCACCCGCTGCTGCCAAACCGTCTGCTCAACTTGCTCCACCCTGTCCGTCTCGTAACTCTCCAACTCGTGGGTGGTGTCGATCCGCTGTAAGAACTCCTCCGCTGTCAGCTTCCCCTTCAGGTACTCCATCCGGGCCAGCCGCGCGTTCTCACTCCAGGCATCGTACTGATCGTAGTCCATGGGGATCAAGCTGTCGCGCTCATCCGGTGCGGCGTCCTGCCAGCGCAAAAGGCGGGCGTACATCCTGTCCCGCAACTGGTTGCAGATTTTCAGCGCACCGTCCTCGTCCTCCACCAGGTTCCGTTTGAATCGCGCGCCCCGTTTTTTGCAAGGGAATCCATCCGTCACCCGGTCACAGTACCGGGTGGCTTTTTTCGTCTTGGGGATGAACCAGCCCCAGCAGTAGTCGCACCGGGCGATGCGCTGCTTGTCCTGCTGGAAATAAAGGGCCAGCTCCAACAGCCGCAGGCCAAAGAGCGAACGCACCGCAAACGCCCGGTTCCCCACTCCCGCTTCCGGCAGTTTGGAAGGATCACATATTCCCCCCACATCGGGATAGACCTGGCACAGCCGTTCAAACCGTTCCCGTTGGCTGGCCCGCTCCATCCCATCGAAGGTTATCTCCAAAATGTTCCGCAGATACACCTGCGTGCGGATCGGCTCCTCCAGTACAAATAACAGTTCCTCTGCGGCGTCCAGCAAAAACAACGCGCTGCCGTCATCCTCTCTCTGCAATGCCTTGTCCAGCAGTATCCCCAGCGCAAAAAAACTCACCGGGTCAGTCTTCTGAAGCATGGATGGCAGTAACAATGCCTCCGCCACAAAATCCTCAAAGTCCGCTGCTGGGATATCCAACCGCAGTGCAAACAGCGGATGCTCCTCACGCAGCCGTTTGATCTCCCGGCGGTATGGCCCGTAGTCGATCTCTGCCGCAGTGATCAAGTACTTGGCAGGAGTGGTAAGCGGCAGCCATTCCCGCATCCCATCCCCATGCTGGAAAACAGTTGAAAATCGTCCCTCCCCTTCCTCCACCAATAGCAACCTGGGGGCAGCGGGTATCACGCACTCGGTTTCTTCCACAAAGATCACTTCCTGATGTAAAACTCCCTGCTGATATTTTATCATGGAGCTGTCCCAAAGGGAAGGGGTACGGTTGGTGACCAAAAGGAATTTACGAAAGGAAGATGAAAATGAAATTATCTGAGTACAAAAGTTATGACGACCTGCCGCTGTTCCTCAACGCAGCAACAGTGGCAAAGGTACTGGGTGTCGCTCCGTCCAGCAGTTACGAATTAATGCACGAAGCGGACTTCCCAGTATTGAAAATCGGCAACCGGCTGGTCGTACCCAAGGAGAAGTTTGTGGCGTGGGTAGAGCAGCACACGAAGGGCGGTGACAGCGGTTGAGTAGGCGGCAAAAATCCGATCCTCTGAAGAATACATTTCCGTTTCCCAACGAGATTTTTATCCTCGGTCTCTGCCCCGGCGAGTTGGCCGTCTACTCCTATCTGCTCTGCTGTGCCAACCGGAAAACGGGCCAATGCTGGCCCAGCTACAAAACGATTGGCAGAGCGGTAGGCATGACAGAAAACACTGTGGCAAAGCACGTTGGCAGTCTTGAGCGTAGGGGGCTCATTCGCACAGAACCCACCATGGTCACGACCAAGGCGGGCATCAAGCGGAACGGCAATCTGCTCTACACCGTCTCCCCGTTCCAGGATGTTTTGGCAACCCATTATCAGCAGCAGTTGGAGCTGCTGGCACTGGAAACCGCCCGCGCCCGCTTCCAGCCCAATGCGTGACCGCCCGTTTCGCGTTGTAAGCCCCTTTGTGGCCCTCCAAAGATCGGGTAGCATCTGTTACACCTCCATACCCGTAAAATGCGGTGTTGGCCCCCGTGTGCCCCGCTGTGGGCAACTGTGGAGAAGCTCCCCATCGCCCGATGAGGACAGGCCGGGAAATTGCACCCGGCCCGCCGGTCACTTTTCCGCCCGGTTTTTAGGGCAACCCAGACGTTCGATTTTTGTGCAGGATAAATTCCCCTCACAGTTCTCCGCAGTGCGGACAGCCCCGCCGCAGTACCGTGGGAGCGCCAGGTGAGGGCAGTGCAGAAACGCCCCGTTGGGACGGATGCCTACCCTTTTGGGTAGGGCAAGCATCGCGTCCGGCTATACGCCGCCCGCACTCGCCGGGGCGTTGCCCCGGCCCCCCCGCCCCCTAAAGGGGGAGAAAGGAGTTTAATGCAGAAGAAAAAAACCGAAATCATTACCGCCAGGATGACAGCGGCGGATAAAAAAGCCATCCGCCAACGTGCCAAAGCCGCTGGCATGACCGTCACGGACTACCTCACCACCTGCGCTTTGGGAAAGGACATCGTCCGGGTAGACGGACTGGACGATCTGCTCTCTGAACTGAAAGCCCAGGGCCGCAACCTCAACCAGCTCACCACCCTGGCCAACATGGGACGGATCACCGTCCTGCGCGGGGATGATTTGATTGGGGAGTACACCCGGCTGTGTGACGCAGTGGGTGCGGTGATTCGGGAGGTGCGCTGATGGCAACCTTCACCGCGATCCAGTGCAAGAAGCAGTCCGCCAGCTCCATGCGCGGTGTGATCGACTACGTGGAACAGGAGAAGAAAACGTGCTGGGGCGACGCGCTACTGGTCACCGGCAGCAACTGTGTCCCCCAGTCTGCCTTCATCGAGATGCAGATGACCAAGGAGCGCTTCCGCAAAACAGGAGGGACGCAGTTCTACCACTTCGTCCAGTCCTTTTCTGCGGAGGACAATGTCACGCCCCAGGAGGTCAATGCCATCGGCCTGGAATTTGCGCGGAAGCAGTTCCCGGATTTCGAGGTTGTGGTCGCCACCCACGTGGACACCGGCCATCTGCACAACCACATGGTGGTGAACAGCGTCAGCCACAAGGACGGCCACAAGCTCCATCAGAGCTACAGCGACCTGCTGACACACCGCAAGGTGAACGATGAAATTTGTCTGGCCCATGGCCTGCAGGTGCTGGATGAGTGCGATCCCCGGAAGAAAAAGAAACGTATGAAGCCCGGTGAATACCAGGCCGGTCTGCACGGCGACAGCTGGAAGCTGGATCTGATCCAGGCCATCAACGAGGCGCTGGAATACGCCATCACCCGTGAAGATTTCATCGCCAACATGGAGATAGAAGGTTACGAGGTTTCCTGGTCTGACACCCGGAAGCACATCACGTTCACCTGTCCCAATGGGCTCAAGTGCCGGGACAGCAGTCTCCATGATGAAACCTTCCTCAAGGAAAACCTGGAGGCACTTCTCCTCTACCGGCAGGCCACGGGCTTCCGTCCCACCACCCCGGAGCCGGACGAGGGCTGGATGGGTGAGCTGGCCATCGGGTGGGGCCAGGTGTTGGCTGACCTGGAGCGTGATGACGAGTGGCAGCTCCCCGCGCCGCCCACCTGGACGGACAGCAAACAGCGCCGCCGCGAGGCCATCAAGAAAATGGCTATGGGCCAGAAGTTCAGCGGTGACCAGCACTGGGAGCAGACCATGTGACCCCCCGTAAAACCTGCGCCACAGAAAACAATAAGAGACACATCCGCTGTGCAATCTGCTTCGTTTACGCCCCTGCTTTTCTCCAAGCTGCAATCTGGACTTCTCCCCAGCGCTTCGGTATTGTGTTGCTTGCCAACAGCACACAAAAATCTGAAGGGAGAATCATCATGAACAGGAAAAGAGAAGCGATCTTCATGGGGTTCGGCATCCTCGCCGGTCTCGCCCTGAGCGGCCCCGCTGCCCAGGCAGCGGACTACCTCACCGCCACGATCAGCAACCAACCCATCTATGTGGACGGCCAGCGTGTGGACATGACCGCCTACAACATCGGAGGAAACAACTACGTCAAGCTCAGGGACATTGGCAGGGCCGTGGATTTTGGGGTTATCTACAATGCCGCCACCAACTCCGTCTACATCGACAGCACCCAACCCTACCGGGAAGAACTCCCTACCGTATCCTCCGGCCCAACGGAAGAAAGCGTTCAGGCCGCTCTGGTACAGCTGAAGCAAACCTATCCCACCGGTTCCACCTACCCAACGCCCTACCGCTCCACCAGCGGCGGCCCGTATGGCCGCGGCGTCACCTACTCCGGCTGGGCCACGCTCTGCTCCGATGCCGCCTTCGGAGATCTGCCTTGGCGGCGGGTGGACAAGCCGAGCTGGGATCAAATCCGCCCCGGCGATCTAATCCGCTACGACAACAGCAGCAACGGCCACGTAGTTGTGGTGGTAAAGAAAACCGATGAGTACATCAAAGTCACCGAGAGCGGACTGAACAATAAAGTTCGCTGGGGCGGGCAGTACTTCAAATGGTGGCTGGAGGAACAACCTGGGTATACGCTGTACACACGCTATCCGCAGTAGCGCTGCCCGAATGACATCGCCGGGGGTCGCTCCGCAGAGAGCGGCCCCCGATCCGTTTCCCCCGTGTCCGCCCCTGTGAAGCGGTTTGTGCCCATCCTGTGAAACGGGTAGCATCCGTGCCCCTCCCGCAGATGAAACGCGATATTGCCCCCTTCGTGCGCCGCTGTGAAGGGCTGCGAATTGCACCACTGTCTTCAAAGAAAAGAACCTCCAGCGCCGGCGAAAAAAGATATGTCTGGATTGCTAATTCTTCCCGTTTGCCATGGCTATTCCCGCCGAGATGTGGTATGGTGTGTCGCCACAGGAGGCGAGAACAATGAGAAAAACCTTGGAAGATTTCTACTACGGCAACATCATCCCCAACGAGCAGGACATTGCGCCCCGTTCAGAGATGAAACGGGCAACAGACCGGGTGGCCCGCTTTGAAACTCAGCTCACGGAGCAGCTTGACGAAGCCGGACAAGCAATTTTAGCAAAGCTTATCGAATCACAGCAGGAAATTGACAGCATCACCGCCCTGGAAAATTTCATCCTGGGTTTCCGGCTGGGCACCAAAATTATGATGGAGTGCATGGATGAAAACGATGGCGATATTAGAACTGGAGGTTGATAAATTATGTCAAAACGCCGCGCCAATGGCGAGGGGAACCTACGGAAGCGTTCGGACGGCCGCTGGGAGGGCCGATACACCGCGGGCTACGATCCCGACACCGGCAAGCGCATCATCAAAAACGTCCTGGGCCGCACCCAGGCTGAAACCAAAGAAAAGCTCAAGGCGGCTGTGGAACAGGCCCAGCAGGTGGATGTCACCCACACCGACGAGTACACCGTGGCCACCTGGCTCCGCGCCTGGTACGACCTCTACGCCCTGCCCAACATCCGGCAGGCCACAGCGGACCGCTACAAGCTGATGATCGAAACCTACACCATCCCTCGGATTGGGAAGATCAAGCTGAAAAAGCTGACCTCCCGGGATCTCCAGCAGCTCTACAAATACCTGATGGAGCATGGCCGGGTGAACCAGCGAAGCGGCCACGGGAATCCCGGTCTGAGCAGCACCACTGTCCGTAGCGTCCACCTGATGCTCCACAGCGCGTTTGAGCGGGCGGTGAAAGAGCGGCTCATCGCCAGGAACCCCACCGATGACTGTATCGCTCCCAAAGTGCAGAAGGTAGAGATGAAAACCCTCCGGCCCGAGCATCTGAAGTCCTACCTGGAGGCTGCCGACGCACGTGGTGTCCTCCCCATGTTCTACCTGGAGCTGGTAAGCGGTCTGCGGAAAGGCGAGCTGGTGGCCCTCCTCTGGGATGACCTGGATCTCCAGAACAGGACGATCTCGGTCAGCAAGCAGTACATCAAGAACCCCAGCGGGAAGCTCACCCTCTCCCGTCCCAAGACCGAGACCTCGGTGCGAAGGGTATCCATCCCTCAGGAAGCGGTGGATCTGCTGATCCAGGAGCACGAGAGGCACCCGGACAGCCCCTATATGTTCCCGTCCCGCACCACAGGCGAGATGTATTACCCGGATTCGGTGGTGAAGCTCCACGAGAAGATCCTCCGGGATGCCGGACTGGAGCACATCTCCTTCCACGCCCTGCGTCACACCTTCGCCACCTTGGCGCTGCAGAATGGCGTGGACATCAAAACGGTATCCAGTATGCTGGGGCACTACGACGCCGGGTTCACCCTCCGCACCTACACCCACGCCACCCGGCAGATGCAGGATCAGGCTGCGGAAACCATGGGAAATTTTATGAGCCAGATGATGTAACACCAGTCAAAAAACCACCAAGAGCATCGGGCGGGAAGGGCAAACTTCCTGCCCGGTGCTCTCTGAACCTTTCCGGACATTTCCCTGTGTGGGTCAAGTTGTGGGTCGTCCCGCCTGACCCACTTTTTGACCCACATTATTTTCAACGAAAACAGAACAGAAACTCCCGAAATCCAGCGATTTCAGGAGTTTCTTGGAGCTGCTATCCAGATTTGAACTGGAGACCTCATCCTTACCAAGGATGCGCTCTACCAACTGAGCTATAGCAGCAAATGGCGACGCGGAAGGGACTTGAACCCTCGACCTCCGGCGTGACAGGCCGGCGTTCTAACCAACTGAACTACCGCGCCATCTCGTCTGTATAGAAACAGCAAAAGCTGTAATTTTAGTGGCAGGGGCAGAAGGATTCGAACCCTCGGCACTCGGTTTTGGAGACCGATGCTCTACCAGCTGAGCTATACCCCTGTATGGTGGGCCTTCAGGGACTCGAACCCGGGACCGACCGGTTATGAGCCGGCTGCTCTAACCAACTGAGCTAAAGGCCCACGCCGGTCACTTTCTGATTCACGTATGCCGTCACCTAAAGCAGTGACGGCATACGTATCAGAATGGCTCCCCCTGTTGGACTCGAACCAACGACCCTGCGGTTAACAGCCGCATGCTCTACCAACTGAGCTAAGGAGGAATATAGAGAGGTCTGGCCCGGTCATGGACCAGACCTCTTCTGTGTCGGCACTACCTATCTTTCCAGGCCGTCGCCAGCCAAGTATTTTTGGCGCGAGTGAGCTTAACTGCCGTGTTCGGGATGGGAACGGGTGGACCCTCACCGCAATCAGCACCGACTTATTATTTCAACTGGTTCCCCAGTCAAAATCTTTGTTGTTCCCCTGGAGTGTTCCCACTCCAGGGGAGTGGTACACCTTCAGGGACTCGAACCCTGGACACCCTGATTAAGAGTCAGGTGCTCTACCAACTGAGCTAAAGGTGCATTTAGTTGGTGACCCGTGGGAGAGTCGAACTCCCGTTTGCGGCGTGAGAGGCCGCCGTCTTGACCACTTGACCAACGGGCCGTTTTGCGTCGCAGGTGCGTTTCAGGGTTGCGCGCACCCTCAAAACTGAACAATGTGATCATCTGCAAGCAGCCTGCATTACCTTATTGTAAGGTCAAGCCCTCGGCTTATTAGTACCGGTCAGCTAAACACATCACTGCGCTTACACCTCCGGCCTATCAACGACATAGTCTACGTCGAGCCTTACTCCATTAAGGATGAGAGATCTTATCTTAGGGGGGGCTTCACGCTTAGATGCCTTCAGCGTTTATCCCGTCCGAACGTAGCTACCCAGCTGTGCCCTTGGCAGGACAACTGGTGCACCAGAGGTTCGTCCATCCCGGTCCTCTCGTACTAAGGACAGCTCCCTTC
>Ga0137308_102207_pt1 | contig 14022 bp, 12 predicted proteins | sample Inofrocosms_June_FD_97181 | JGI IMG/M metagenome (GOLD analysis project Ga0137308, IMG submission 97181) | Mouse cecal microbial communities from Vienna, Austria - N-Acetylneuraminic and N-Acetylglucosamine D2O microcosms_June | ecosystem: Host-associated > Mammals > Digestive system > Large...
GAATATATAGAGAAGAAAAATATCTCAAATATTCAGGCAGCGCTTCAGGAGTTGATTGACAACTGGAATAAACAAGCACCAGCTTATAAAAAAATCTATCGCCTAAAAGTCCGCGAGACCGAATTCGCAAAGACACCGTCGAAGAAGATTAAGAGATATTAAGAAAAAAGAGACTTACGTTTCCTTATATGAGGAGAATGGGAGTCTCTTTTTTATATCTTAAGACAGCTGTTTCCTATTATATCATAAAGAACAAAAATTTTTATAAAAAAATCTATATTATGACTGGAAAATTTGGTGAATATGTATTATACTTAGTACGGTACTAAATACAAAGCTGACGTATTTGTTAATTGTTATTTTTTCCACAAAGTGCAGAGGTGGAAAACATACAAAAACAGAGAAGGTTTAGCTTTGTAAATCAATTAGATAAGGAAGGTGAGCAATTGGAAAACTATACTAAGTATAAGTTGAAAAGTAATGATGAGCTGGTGTCTTTATTGGCCGATAAGGATAATCTGTTTATCGTTGCCTGCAACAAGTGCTTCAAGGAATTTGAAACCATTGACGAACCAGAGTGCGCAGAGCTTGAGAAAATTGTTGCCGCTGAGGGCAAGAAAGTAACAGGCAGTGCAAGGGTTGACTTTTTGTGCAACAAGACCCAGACGGAGAAGAAGCTTCAGGATATGATTCCAGAAGGAACCGAGCATGTTCTCGTTATCTCCTGTGGTCTTGGAATCCAGACTATCGCAGATCTGGCAGACAAACCAGTATATGCAGCTAGTAATTCTCTGAATTATACCGGACATCATGGTATGGCTCTGACAAAGAAAAGCTGTGATGCATGTGCACAGTGCTATCTGAACGTGACCGGCGGTATCTGCCCAATCGTTGACTGCTCGAAGAGTCTTGTCAACGGACAGTGCGGAGGCGCTAAGAACGGCAAATGTGAAGTAGACCCGAACAAAGATTGTGCTTGGGAGAAGATATATAAGAGACTCGAAAAACAGGGTCGTCTTTCCGAGTTTTTAGATCAGCCTGTACAGCTTCGGGATTACTCGAAGGTTGATTTCAAGTTTGTAAATGACTATGTAAAATCAATCCGCGAGAACAGGCTTGAGGGTTATTATGGTGGTGTTCATCCTTCAGAGCGTAAAGAATTTACAGAACATATTGCATTACAGAAGTTCCCAGACCCAGAGACCGTAGTCATTCCTCTGTCCATGCATGCAGGCGCTCCGGCGAATCCTGTAGTGCAGGTTGGTGACACTGTGCAGGTTGGTCAGGTGATTGGTGAATCAGCTGGCTTTATCAGTGCTCCGGTTCATTCAAGTGTCAGCGGAACAGTTACTGCAATTGAAGAACATGGGCATGCCACAAGAGGCCGGTGTATGTCTGTTGTTATCAAATCAGATGGAAAAAATACTCTGCACGAATCTATCAAACCGAATAAAGACCTTGACAGCCTTACTCCAGATGAGATTATCGAGATTGTCCGTGCAAGCGGAATCGTTGGTATGGGTGGTGCTGGCTTCCCAACCTCTGTGAAGCTAAAACCAAACAAACCAATCGACGCTGTCTTGTTAAATGGCTGTGAGTGTGAACCGCTTCTGACTGCGGACCACAGAGTGCTCTTAGAGTTTGCAGATGATGTTGTCTTTGGCTTAAAAGCGATTGTCAAGACCGTGGATGCCAAAAAAGGTATCATCGTAATTGAGGACAATAAGCCAGATGCGATTGAGCTGTTAAAAGCAAAGACCGCAGATTGTGAGAACTTAGAAGTCGTTGTGGCAAAGACCAAATTCCCACAGGGCGCTGAGAAGATGTTAATTAAGCGCGTGATGGGAAGACAGGTACCACGCGGAGGGCTGCCAGCAGATGTTGGTGCGGTAGTAAGTAATATCAGTACCACAAAGGCAATCTCAGATGCGATTCAGAAGGGTATGCCACTGATTGAACGTATAGTGACTGTAACAGGCGAGAAGCTTAAGAAACCGGGCAATTATATCGTGAAGATTGGTACAAACACCAAAGACCTGATTGATTACTGCGGCGGTATCACAGGTGATGACGTTACGATTAAGGCTGGTGGACCGATGATGGGCTTTGTTCTTTCGGATACCAATGTACCGATTATGAAAGGCTCTAACGGTATTATTGTCGTTGATACGGACCATACAGTAGAGCAGCCATGTATTAAGTGTGGTCGTTGTATGGATGTCTGTCCTATGGAACTTTCTCCTCTGTATTTTGCAAAATTTGCGGATGAGAAGGATTGGCAGGGCATGAAAGATAAGAATGTTATGGATTGTATCGAGTGCAGATGTTGTGAATATATCTGTTCCTCCAAGATTCCATTAGTCACCAAGATTAAAGCCGGCAAAACAGCAGTAAGGGAGATGAAGTGATATGTTAATTACCCAATTAAAAGCAAAGGAAACTATCGTATCACTGGTGGAAGGAAAGAAGATTTTCATCATTAACTGCCAGGGATGCAAGGAAGTTCATTTCCCGGAAGAAGAAGCTAAAGAGCTTCAGAAGGAACTTGCTGCAGACGGGAAAGTGACTGGAAGTATTACAACCGATTACATATGCAATCCAGAGAATATGAAACTGCGCCTTGAGAAGCATATGAGTGAGATTAAGGCAGCAGATATGGTACTTGTATTTTCCTGTGGTGTAGGTGTACAGACCATTGCTGAGTATCTGGATGACAAGATGGTATGCGCAGCTTGTGATTCTTGTCGTCTGCCAGGCTTCCAGGGAGTAACGCCGATTGAGTATGATTGTGGTCAGTGTGGTGAGTGCTACCTGAACCTGACCGGAGGCATCTGTCCGATTACGGCTTGCTCTAAGAGCCTTTTAAATGGCCAGTGTGGCGGTGCAAAGAACGGCAAGTGTGAAGTGGACCCCAATATGGAGTGTGGATGGGAGCGTATCTACAGACGGCTTGAGAAAGTCGGACGTCTTGACGCTTTAAAATGTCCAGTTCAGGTGCGTAATTACGCAACTGATGATGAAGTCTAAGTAAGGAAACTGTTAAAATTTATAAGATTAGGAGCAATGTATAATGAAAATTACTGAGTTATTTGAACGTGGTGAATTTGTAGTTTCTGCGGAAGTAGGTCCGCCCAAAGGAATTCATATTGAACATTTACTGGAGGAAGCGAAGACTTACTTAAGCGGTATTACGGCGGTGAACGTGACAGATAATCAGTCCTCCGTTATGCGTCTTGGTTCTCTTGCAACTTGCAAGGCTCTAAAGGACGAAGGGCTTTTGCCAATCTACCAGTTGACTTGCCGCGACAGAAACCGTATTGCACTGCAGTCTGACCTTTTGAGTGCAGCGATGTTAGGGATTGAGAACCTGTTGGTTTTGACAGGAGACCATATTAAGCTGGGCGATCACAAAGGAGCAAAGCCAGTCTTTGACCTTGATTCGGTATCCTTACTTCATACCGTATGTAAGTTAGAGGCTGGAGAAGACCTTGGCGGCAACAAGTTAGTTGGAGAGCCTCCAAAATTTGCCAAAGGTGCAGTAGTATCTCCATGTAGTGATTCTCTTGATTCACAGCTTGCAAAGATGGAGAGAAAGGTTCGTGCAGGCGCAGAGTATTTCCAGACACAGGCAGTCTATGAGCCAGAGAAATTTATCAAATTCATGGAGAAAGCAAAACAGTTTGGCAAACCGGTTCAGCTTGGAATCGTAATTCCAAAATCTGCTGGTATGGCTAAATACATGAATGATAACGTAGCTGGTATCCATGTTCCGCAGGAGATGATTGACGAGTTAAAGGCGGACAAGGAAAAGACCAAAGCTGGTATTACAGGTGTAGAGATTGCTGCACGTATTATCAAAGAATGTAAGCCATATTGCCAGGGCGTACATATTATGGCACTTGGTTGGGAATCCAAAGTACCAGACCTTCTAAAACAGGCTGGAATTTAATCCTTTGATTCTGTAACTTTCAATGGCCGAAAGCTGTCTATATGCTTTCGGCCATTGCTTTTTCAGGGTTTTTAGACTGTAGAAAGGAATTTCCATATTTTTGTGGAAAATATACAGAAATTCACTTGCTAAATATCCCCCCATGGGGTATAATGTTAATAAACAATGTCAAAAAAATAACAGAGAGAGCATCTTTTTGTGTTTTTTTGATAAAAAGGAGGGAAGTAGATGCACGTAACCAATGAAGAGCATACGCACTGTGGATGCGGGTGTGGCGGGTCTGAGCACACGCATGAGCATACACATGGTGATACGACTCATACGCATACGCACACACATGAAACGGGTCATGAACATGAGCACAATCATGAGCACTGTGGCGGATGCGACGGTCATACACATGAGCACTGCGGTCATGACCATGGCGACCATCCAAAGGATGAGGACACTGCGGTATTGGCATATATGCTAGACCACAATAAGCACCATGCACAGGAGCTTGCTGTCATTGCTAAGCACTTGAGAGAGCAAGGCAAAGAAGAAGCCGCTGCTCAGATTGAAAAGGGCGTGGAGGATTTTGAAAAAGGCAATATGAGATTATCCATCGCGCTTTCCCTATTGTAATAGAATGGCATCCGCTTTAGCGGATGTAACTTGAATTAGGAGGTAAGAGCCAATGTGTCTTGCAACAGTTTATGGTAAGAAGCAAGAGAGCGAGAGCATCCTGATTAAAAATGCGAGCCGCCTTGATGTGGAAGGGAATGTTATTCGTATCCGCGATATCATGGGCGGCGAGATTACGGTGGAGGGAACAATATCCATGGTGGATCTTGCGAACTCAGTTGTGAAAATCAACTGCATAGAGGACTAGGTTTCAATTGCAAATTTGATATAGATTGGAGGTAGAAAACGGTGTGGCTGACAGAAGCAATGAAACAATGCATGCTTGTTTCTTTGGAAGATAGGCTTCAAAGAGGCTGGTATCGGGTACACGACCACCCAGAGCGCTAAAGGATGTGTACTCTTGTATAGTTAAAAGATTATAAGAATGTAGGAGATGACAATATGCCGCAGACGATAGCAGTGGCAGGCAAGGGCGGCGTGGGTAAGACCACTCTGACCGGCATGCTGATTCAATATTTAGCAGATAAAAAGAAAGGACCAATTCTAGCGGTTGACGCGGATGCCAATTCGAATCTGAATGAGGTTCTTGGCGTAGAAGTGGATATGACACTAGGGGATATCCGCGAGGAGATCGCCAAGGCAGAGATGGCAAGCGTAAGCCCTATTCCTCCAGGAATGTCCAAGCAGGATTATGCAGAGTTTAAATTTGATTCTTCCCTAGTAGAAGAAGATGACTATGACCTGTTGGTGATGGGACATACACAGGGAAAAGGCTGTTATTGCTTTGTCAATGGGTTGTTGTCGACTCAAGTTGCCAGACGTGCACAACACTACAATTATATCGTTGTCGACAATGAGGCAGGTATGGAGCATATCAGCCGAGGAATTCTTCCAAATGTAGACGTTGTGATTCTGGTGAGCGACTGTTCCCGTCGAGGAGTGCAGGCCGTAGGCAGAATTGCCCGCCTGATTCCAGAATGTGGGTTGAAGCCGAAAAAAGTCGGCTTGATTGTGAACCGTGCACCAGGGGGTGTCCTGAATGAAGGCATTCAGGAAGAGGTTCAGAAACAGGAACTGACACTTCTTGGGGTAATACCTCAAGATGATGGTGTATATGAGTTTGACAGTGCCGGTACTCCAACGACCGAGCTACCGTCAGACAATCCTGTAAGACAGGCATTATACAAGATTATTGACAGTCTGGAACTATAATCCAGGACTGCAAAAAAGGAGATTTATATGGGAGACTTTAAATTAACAACAGTTGAAGAGTTCGAAGCCGCTACTAACCGACTGCTCGAAACCGGCGCAAAAGTTGGCGCTGATGCATGGCAGCTCCGCGTTAAGAACCAGACACCGCATTGTAAATTCGGTGAGCAGGGTATCTGCTGCCGTATCTGTTCTATGGGTCCATGCCGTATCACTCCAAAGGCTCCGAGAGGAATCTGTGGTTGTGACGCTCACGGTATCGTAGGACGTAACTATCTGAAATTCACTGCAGGCGGCGCTGCTGCTCACTCTGACCATGGTCGTGAGATTTGCCATACCCTGCATGCAACCGCTCCAGATGGGGCTTATAAAGTAAAAGACCCAGAGAAACTGACTCGTATCGCAAAAGAGTGGGGCGTTGAGACCGAAGGCAAAGATATCTATGCATTGGCTCATGAAGTAGCTGAGATGGCTCTGTTAGAGTATGGTAAGCCATTTGGATTCCAGCGTTTTATCAATCGTCTGCCACAGCATACCTTAGACCTGTGGGATAAAGCTGGTATTACACCACGTGCGATTGACCGTGAGGTATCCTGTGCATTACATATGACTCATATGGGATGTTCTTCTCTGCCAGAGGCTTTAGTTCGTCAGTCTTTACGTACTGGTCTTTGTGATGGATGGGGCGGCTCTATGTGTGGTACAGAGTTCTCTGACGTTTTGTTTGGAACTCCAAAGCCAATTGAGACTGAGGCAAACCTTGGCGTTATGAACGCTGACAATGTAAATATCGTCGTTCATGGACATGACCCGTCACTGTCCGAGATGGTATGTGAATATGCTGATGACCCAGAGATGATTGCATACGCAAAATCTGTTGGTGCAAAAGGCATCACCGTATCTGGTGTATGCTGTACCTCTAATGAGGTTGCTATGCGTCGTGGTATCCCGATGGCTGGTAACTTCTTACAGCAGGAGAACGTAGTTCTTACAGGCGCTTGTGAGGCAATCGTAGTGGACGTTCAGTGTATCTTCCCGGCACTTGGACCTCTGAGCAAATGCTTCCATACCAAATTTATCACGACTTCTGCAATCGCTCGTATGCCAGAGTCTGAGTATATCCACTTTACCGTAGGAACTGCTGCAGAGAAGGCAAAAGAAATCGTGAAGATGGCATGTGATAACTTCAAGAATCGTAAACCAGAGCTGGTACATATCCCAGATATGAAACAGAAAGCTACGGTTGGATATTCTCTTGAGGCAATTGTTAAAGTGCTTGACGGCGTTACCAACTCTCAGGTAGATGTACTTGGAACAACCAAACCTCTGTTAGAGTGTGTAACTTCTGGTGTTCTTCGCGGTGCAGTAGCTATGGTTGGATGTAACAACCCGAAGATTCGTCCTGATACCGCTCATATTGAGCTGATGAAGAAGCTGATTGCAAACGATATCATCATCGTTGCATCCGGTTGTGCAGCTCAGGCAGCAGCAAAGGCTGGACTGATGGATAAGAGAGCAAAAGACCTGTGTGGCGCTGGTCTGAAACGTGTTTGCGAGCTTGCTGATATTCCTCCAGTATTACATATGGGTTCCTGCGTGGACATCAGCCGTATGATGGTTCTGGTTGCAGAGCTTGCAAAAGATTCTGGACTGAAGATTTCTCAGCTTCCTGTTGTAGGATGTGCTCCTGAGTGGATGTCCGAAAAAGCTGTTTCTATCGGTAACTATGTAATCGCTACTGGTATCGATACATTCCTTGGCGTAGACCCATATGTAAGCGGTTCTTCTGAGATGGCAGGATGGCTGACAGGCGATGTACGTAACATGGTTGAGGCTGCGTTTACTGTAGAGACCGATATCGAAAAACTTGTAGATGCTATGATTGACAGAATTGAAGAGAAGAGAGCTGCTATCGGCATCTAATATTTGGAAGAAATAAGTAAATTATTTGACCGGAGGGTGACAACATTGAAGATAGCAATTACCGGAAAGGGCGGAGTCGGAAAGACCACCTTTGCAGCAACACTTGCAAGACTATATGCAGAGGAGGGAAGGACGGTTCTAGCAGCCGATGTGGACCCGGATGCCAATCTGGGGCTGGCACTTGGCTTTCCTGAGGATTTGCTGGACTCCATCATCCCCATCAGTAAAATGCGCAAACTGGTGGAGGAGAGAACCGGAGCTGGCGCAGACAATCAGTTCTATACGCTGAATCCCAAAGTGGATGATATCCCAGATACGTACAGTAAGACCTATAACAAGGTGAAGCTGTTACTTTTAGGTACTGTGGAGACTGGCGGTGGCGGATGTGTCTGTCCAGAACATGTGATGTTAAGACGGATTATCAATCATCTCGTGCTAAGAAGCAGTGATGTGGTGATTATGGATATGGAAGCTGGCCTGGAGCATCTAGGGCGGGGAACCTGTGAATCCATGGAACAGTTTATCGTCGTTATAGAGCCAGGCGCAAGAAGCGTCCAGACCTATAAAAATGTCAAACGTTTAGCTGACGACCTTGGCATCCGCCAAGTGCGGGTAGTCGCCAACAAAGTGCGCAGTACAGAAGATGAAGAATTTATCCGTTCAAAGATTCCGGCAGAGGATTTACTTGGGTTTATCCACTATAACACGGAAGTGATAGACGCGGACCGCCAGGGGAAATCTCCCTATGATTTCAGCGAATCCGCGACAGAGGAGATTCGGAAGATAAAGAATATCCTCGATCAATCAAACTGATTTTAAATTTGGAGGTATAATACCGTGACATTATTTGATAGAGTATTTGGCGGCAACGACGCAGTCTATGGCCTGACAGAGGCTGCAATCGACAAAGCCATCGCAGAGCATGGTGCTGATAAGGCGGTAGCATTTCCACATACTGCATATAGCTTACCATGTTACTACGCAGTAACCGGAACGAAAGTTGCAAATCTGGGAGAGTTAAAGACCGCTCTTGGCGTTGTAAAGACTCTGATGACCAGAGAGAAGAGATTAAATGATGCATTTATGAGTGGTGTTGCAACCGCTCTGTGTGCAGAGTTTATCGAAGTATTAAAATATATCGATGGAGCAACTCCATATGAAGAGCCATTATATGGCCATCTGGCAGATGCTACCATCCGTGAGCTTGGTGTACCGCTGGTAACTGGCGATATCCCTGGGGTAGCAGTTATCCTTGGCAGCGCTCCAACCAAAGAAGATGCCGTTGCACTTGTAAAGAGCTATCAGGCACAGGGTATTTTAGTTACGCTTGTTGGTGGCGTAATTGACCAGTGTGTAGAGGCTGGCCTTAGCATGGGTTATGCCGTACGTATCGTACCGCTTGGAAAAGACGTAACCTCTGTTATCCATGTAGTATCCGTAGCACTTCGTGCAGCTCTTATCTTTGGTAATGTAACCCCTGGCGATGCAGCAAATCTGATGAAGTATACCTTTGAGCGTGTACCTGCATTTGTTAATGCATTCAAGCCATTAGACGATGTTATCGTAGCTTGTGGTGCTGGCGCTATCGCACTTGGATTCCCAGTTGTTACCAATGAGACCGAGAACATCTTCCGCGTTCCAAAGAGCTTAATCGTTCAGGAAGACGTAGATAAATTCAACGCAACCTCTCTTGAGGCACGTGATATTAAGATTAAAATCACCAAAATTGATATTCCAGTATCCTTCGCATCCGCATTTGAAGGTGAGATTATCCGTAAAGGTGATATGCAGGTGGAGTTCGATGGTTCCAGAAAAGACTGCTTCGAGTTAGTACAGACCAAAGAGCTGACCGCAATCGAAGACCATAAGTTTACGCTGATTGGAAAAGACTTTGATGAGTTTGAAGTCGGAAGCAAGAACGCTATCTCCTATATCGTAGATGTAGCTGGTAAGAATATGCAGTCTGACTTTGAGCCAGTCTTTGAGCGTAAATTCCATAGCTATGTAAACTGCATCGAGGGTGTTATGCATACGGGACAGCGTGATATGATTCGTGTTCGTATCAGCAAAGCTACCTTTGAGGCTGGCTTCCGTGCCAAAGACCTTGCAGAAGTTCTGTATGCAAATATCAAGAACGAGTTTGATGCAGTGGTTGATAAATGTGCAGTGACCATCATCACGGATGAAGCAGAGTGTAGCAAACTTCGCCATGAGCTGGCAATTCCTGCGTATGACCGTCGTGATGAGCGTCTGACCACTCTGACCGATGAGGCAGTTCCTGTATACTACAGCTGTATTATGTGTCAGGCATTCTCCCCAAGCCATGTCTGTGTGGTAACCCCAGAGAGACTTGGACTTTGTGGTGCTGTGTCATGGTTAGATGCAAAAGCAACCAACGAGCTTGACCCAGAAGGACCTTGCCAGGTTATCACCAAAGAGAAAGTTATCGATGAGAATCTTGGACGTTATGAGGACGTAGATGAAGCAGTTGCAAAATACTCTCAGGGTGCCCTAGAGCACGTAACCTTGTACTCCATTATGGAAGACCCAATGACTTCCTGTGGATGCTTTGAGTGTATCTGTGGTATTGAGCCTTGCTCGAATGGTGTGGCAATCACCAACCGTGAGTATGCAGGTATGACCCCACTTGGAATGACCTTCGGTGAGTTGGCTTCCATGACCGGTGGCGGTGTACAGACTCCAGGCTTTATGGGACACGGCAAGCACTTTATCGCTTCTAAGAAGTTTATGAAGGCAGAGGGTGGATTTGAGCGTATCGTATGGATGCCAAAAGACCTGAAAGAGACGGTAGCAGAGAGACTGAATAAAGCTGCAAAAGAAGTATACAATATCGACAACTTTACGGATATGATTGGTGACGAGACCATCGCAACCGACCCAGAGACGTTACTTACGTTCCTGACCGAAAAAGGACATCCGGCACTGAATCTTGAGCCTCTGATGTAATTTAGAGAGGTTTTTCGGACACAGCGTTGATAAGCCATCAGGGCGCCCTGCTTTTTTTGCAGGGTTGCCCTTTTGGAATGTATAAAAGCTTTTCCTCGGAGAGTTTTTATGATATAATGATACTGTCTAGTGGTGCTTTTTGGCATTAATGGATAGATTTTACATATTTTAAGGAGGATATACCAATGCCATTCAATGGAAAATCAGGAAAATTCAATGCTTCCATAGGCACAGTCGAATTTGGCTGTGGCGAGAAAGCGATCAAAATCGGCGGCGAGAATGTATTACCATTCTATACGTTTGATGCACCGATTGAGAATGCACCAAAAGTTGGCGTTATGATCTCTGACCTTGGTCTGGAGGCTGAGCCAGCAGGTGTGAAAGCATACTATGAAGGATGCACGACCATGGCTGATATTGCGAAAAAAGCAGCAGCTATGCCAGGCGCTGACTTTGTATGTCTGAAATTAGAAGGAGCAGACCCAAACGGCGAGAATAAGTCTACTGAAGACTGCATGACAGTAGTAAAAGAAGTCATTGACGCCATCGATGTACCTCTTGTTATTGCTGGATGTAAGAACGTAACCAAAGATGCAGAGCTTTTGACCAAAGCATCTGAAGTTGCACAGGGTAAGAACGTGATTATTCTTGCAGCAAAAGAAGAAGATTACAAAGGTATTGGTGCAGCAGCAGGTCTTGCATACAACCAGAAGGTTGGAGCAGAGTCTGCAGTCGATATCAACCTTGCAAAACAGCTTAATGTATTAATCTCTCAGCTGGGAGTAGCACCATCCAATATCGTAATGCATGTTGGTACTGCTACTGTAGGTTATGGTTTTGAGTACGTAGTATCCACCATGGATCGTATCAAAGCAGCAGCATTATCCCAGAACGATGCACAGTTACAGATGCCGATTATTACACCAGTTGCTGACGAGGCATGGAATGTAAAAGAGGCTATGGCTTCTGAAGAAGATATGCCAGAGTGGGGCGCTCAGGAAGCTCGTGGAGTGAGCATGGAAGTGTCTACGGCTGCTTCTGTATTGGCATCCGGTTCCAACGCAGTCATTTTGAAACATCCGACTTCCGTTGCAACCATTTCTAAAATGATCAAAGAACTGATGTAATCGGGAAGGAGGAAAATACAATGGCATTAAAAGGTTTAGATATTTTTAAGCACACACCAAAAACAAACTGTAAAGAGTGCGGAAGCCCAACCTGTATGGCTTTCTCTATGAAAGTGGCACAGGGTGCAGTTGATATTACAAAATGCCCACATATCTCTGAGGAGGCATTGGCTGCATTATCTGAGGCAACAGCTCCGCCAATGAAGAGTATCAAAGTTGGTACTGGCGATGCAGAATATACGTTAGGCGGCGAGACCGTATTAGCTAGACATGAGAAGACTTTTGTAAGCAAACCAAGATTCGCAGTGAATCTGACTCCAGATATGGATATCGATGCAGTGCTTGCTGAGGCAAACAAAGTAGATTATGACCGTATCGGTGAGAGAATGCATGCAGAGATGGTATACGTAGAGTTTACCGGCGATGCGGCTGCTTACACAGAGGCAGTAAAGAAAGTAACTGGAAAAGGCAAGACCATTATCTTAGCATGTAAAGATGTAGCAGCAGCAAAAGCAGCTTTGGATGTATGCAAAGCGGAAAAGCCAATCTTATGTGGCGCAGATGCATCGAACTATGCAGAGATGGTTGAAGTTGCAAAGGCAGCTGAGGTTGTCTTGGGTGTAACGGGTGCAGATATCAATGATTTATATGATACCACCGCAGCTATCGAGAAGCTTGGCTACAAAGAGTTAGTGCTTGATACCACTGGCAAAGACATCAAAGAGACCTTTGCTATCACGGTTCAGGCAAGACGCGCTTGCCTTGCAAAAGAGCCAGACAGAACCTTTGGATATCCATCCATCGTCAACCTGTCCAAAATTGCTCCAAACGATGAGGCTATGCAGATTGCACTTGCTTCTGTATTTATCCTAAAATATGGTTCCATCATTGTTATGGATACCATGAACTATGCAAGAGGTCTTGCACTGTATGGATTAAGACAGAATGTCTACACTGACCCACAGAAGCCAATGAAAGTGGAGCCAGGCATCTATCCTCTGAATGGTGCAGATGAGAACTCTGTAGTTCTGACCACGGTTGACTTTGCACTGACCTACTTCGTTGTATCTGGCGAGTTAGAGCGCTCTGGTGTACCTTGTAACTTAGTTATCAGTGATGCAGGCGGACTTTCCGTACTGACTGCATGGGCTGCTGGTAAACTGTCTTCGACTTCCGTATCCAAATTTATCATCGAAGAAGTAGAGCCAAAGGTTAAGTCCAGAAAGCTTATCATTCCTGGTAAAGTTGCTGTATTAAAGGGTGATATCGAAGCAAAACTTCCTGGATGGGAAGTAATCGTTGCTCCAAACGAGGCTGTACAGCTTGTGAAGTTCTTAAAAGACCTTCAGGCAAACGGCGAAATCTAAGATTTAGGATAGTCGGACCGCACTACCATGCGGTCCGGCGATATAAAAAGCATAAAGGAGAAGATAAGGATGGGAAAATTTATAGTTATTGGTGAGAGGTTATCTGCAACAGCACCATCTGTGAACAAAGCTTTTACAGAGAGAGACCCACAGCCAATTATTCAGCGTGCAAAACAGCAGTTAGATGCAGGTGCATATTATCTAGATGTCAACATTGGACCAGCTGAGAATGATGGACCAGAGCTTATGAAGTGGGCAGTTCAGCTTCTTCAGAGCGAGTTTGACAATGTACCTTTAGCTCTTGATACTGCTAACAAAGCAGCTATTGAGGCTGGTATCTCTGTTTACAATCGTTCCAAAGGAAAACCAATTGTAAACTCTGCAGATGCAGCAGGAAGAATTGAGTACATTGACCTTGCAGCAGCTAACGATGCAATCGTTATCGCTCTTTGCAACGGTGAAGGTATTGCAAAAGACAACGATGAGCGTATGATGTACTGCCAGACCATGCTTGAGAGAGGTATGGAGCATGGCATGGACCCAGGCGATCTGTGGTTTGACCCATTATTCCTTGTTATCAAGGGTATGCAGGACAAACAGATGCAGATTCTTGAGTGTATCAAGATGCTTTCTGATATGGAACTGAATTCCACTGGCGGTCTGTCCAACAACTCCAACGGTATGCCAAAACATATCCGTCCGATTATGGACTCCGCAATGGTTGCTATGTGTATGACATGTGGTTTGACCTCTGCTATCGTAAACCCGAACGATTTACGTCTGATGGAGACCATCAAGTCCTGCGATATCATCAAGGACAATACACTGTATGCAGATTCCTATCTGGAAATCTAAG
>Ga0137308_102211_pt1 | contig 13967 bp, 13 predicted proteins | sample Inofrocosms_June_FD_97181 | JGI IMG/M metagenome (GOLD analysis project Ga0137308, IMG submission 97181) | Mouse cecal microbial communities from Vienna, Austria - N-Acetylneuraminic and N-Acetylglucosamine D2O microcosms_June | ecosystem: Host-associated > Mammals > Digestive system > Large...
CCGACCTACACCCTTAGCAGGGGCGCCTCTTCAGCCACTTGAGTATTTCTCCGGGCACGTCTTTTCGTGACGCATGGATTATTATAACAAAGCAAGCATTAGTTGTCAATAACTTTTTTAATTTTCTTTTCCACTAATTCTGCAATTTCTGTAGTCTTCATCATCTTGTAGTCTTCATAGTAGAGAGGCTCTAGATAATGTACCTGTATAACAATCGGTTTTATCGAGTTGGTGTCAAATACCTGATAGGAATCTACAATAGCAACTGGCACAATCGGACATTTTGCCTTGGTGGCAGCTTTAAAAGTACCCCCTTTAAAGCTGCCTACCTGATTTTTATTCTTAGAACGTGTCCCTTCTGGAAAGATTAAAAAGTTCTTGCCGGCAGCAACTTCCTGACTAACTTTTTGAATTACTTTCATTGACTGACGCACATCATCTCTGTCAATCGCATAGGCACCCATAATCTGAAAAATCTTATTCAGAAACGGAAGGTGCTCTAGTTCCTTTTTTACAACTACTGAGAAAAAATACGGAGAGTTGCATAACAGAGCCAGTACATCATAGAGTCCCTGATGGTTGGGAAAATACATAAAAGGCTGATCTTTTGGAATATTTTGCAGTCCATAGGCACGCACTGTTACATTACCACCTTGATTGGCACGTGTTACAATCTCCTTAAAGAGAATCCTTTTCTTCTCATTGGAGATCTTCTTGCTAAACAGTGCATAATAGCAAAGCTTTAGATACCAATATGGAACTGTAAAAATATTTTTTAAAACCATTAACCATATTCTTTTCATAGTTCTTCCTGTTCCTCTTGTTGTTCAGTCTGCACTTCCTCACGTACTTTGGCAATGTTGGCTACTTTGATACCAGAAGCAGCATCAACATTCATCAGCTTTACGCCTGAAGTGATGCGTTTTAATACTGAAATATCTTTACAGCCAGTTCTGATGATAATTCCTTCATTGGTAATCATCATAATCTCGTCGTCTTCATCCACTGCCTTTGCACCCATAACATTACCGCTTCGATCGTTAATTTTATAACATTTCAGACCTTTGCCACCACGTTTTTGTGCATGGAACTCAGAAAGCAGTGTTCTTTTGCCAAGACCATACTCGGATACAATCAGAAGATGCGCTCCCTGTGTATTAAGCTGCATAGCAACCACTTCATCCTGTCCTTCCAGATGCATACCAATCACACCCATCGAGACTCTTCCCGTTGTACGCACGTCTTTTTCGTGGAAACGAATACTCATTCCATCTTTTGTGATAAGAAGAATGTCTTTTTCTCCATCGGTTATTTTTACTTCAATCAGTTCATCTTCTTCTTTAAGGCTAATAGCCTGTAATCCATTCTTACGGATATTGGCATATTCGGACAGAGAGGTTTTCTTAATAATACCTTTTCTAGTCGCCATCATCAGATATTTTTTATCTTCAAATTCTTTTAGTGCAATAACCGCTGTAATCTTCTCTCCTGGCTGCAATAAAAGCAGATTGATAATCGCAGTGCCTCTTGCAGTTCTGCTTGCTTCTGGAATCTCATAGGCTTTTAGGCGATAGACCCTGCCATAATTGGTAAAAAACATAATATAGTGATGTGTCGTTGTCATAAAGATTTCTTCAATAAAATCTTCTTCGATAGTCTGCATTCCCTTGATGCCTTTGCCGCCTCTGTTCTGACTGCGGAAATTATCTACGGTCATACGTTTGATATACCCTAGATGTGTCATGGTCACAACGGTATCAGAGACTGGAATCAGATCTTCCATGGCAATATCATACTCATCATAGCCAATACTGGTGCGGCGATCGTCCCCGTATTTTTCAGAGATTAAGAGAATCTCCTCCCGAATCACACCCAAAAGTTTTTTCTCATCGGCGAGAATCCCTTCTAAGTATTGTATTTTTCCCATTAACTCTTCGTATTCTTTTTCAAGCTTCTCGCGTTCCAGACCGGTCAGTGCACGCAGACGCATATCTACAATCGCCTGTGCCTGTGCATCGTCAAGTTTAAATTCTTCTATCAGCGCACTTTTTGCAATCTGTACATTCTTAGAGCCACGAATAATCTGAATTACACGGTCAATATTATCCAGTGCAATCAATAATCCCTGCAACAGATGGGCACGCTCTTGTGCTTTGTTTAACTCATATTTGGTTCTTCTAGTGACAACATCTTCCTGGTGTGCCAGGTAATATGTCAGCATATCTAAAAGATTTAGTATCTTCGGCTCATTGTTTACAAGAGCCAGCATAATCACGCCAAAGGTATCCTGAAGCTGTGTATGTTTGTAGAGCTGATTTAAGACGATATTGGGATTGACATCTTTTCTAAGTTCGATATTAATCCGCATACCTTCCCTGCTTGATTCGTCACCAATATAAGTGATGCCATCAATCTTCTTTTCCTTTACCATATCGGCAATCTTCTCGATTAGGCGAGCCTTGTTGACCATATAGGGAAGTTCTGTGACAACAATGCGGTTCTTGCCATTTGACATCGATTCGATATTGCTGACTGCGCGCACCCGAATCTTGCCCCGGCCTGTGCGATAGGCTTCATTGATGCCTGAAGTACCAAGCACTTCAGCACCAGTAGGAAAATCTGGCCCTTTGACAATCGAGAGCACTTCCTCGATAACGGTCTCTCTGTCTTCGATGCGGTTGTCAATAATCTTAACCACTGCGTCAATAATCTCTCTTAGATTATGAGGGGGAATATTAGTTGCCATACCAACAGCAATTCCAGTAGTTCCATTGGCTAAGAGATTGGGATAACGGGAAGGCAGTACCAATGGTTCTGATTCTGTCTCGTCAAAGTTGGGTCCAAAGTCTACGGTATCTTTGTTGATATCCGCTAACATCTCCATCGAGATTTTGCTAAGACGTGCTTCCGTATAACGCATCGCAGCTGCACCATCACCGTCAACAGAACCAAAGTTGCCATGTCCATCCACTAGTGGATAGCGTGTTGACCATTCCTGCGCCATATTGACCAAGGAACCATAGATGGAGCTGTCCCCATGAGGGTGATATTTACCCATGGTATCACCGACAATACGCGCACATTTTCTATGAGGCTTATCGGGCCCATTGTTTAATTCGATCATAGAATAGAGAACACGGCGCTGTACAGGCTTTAGACCATCTCTTACATCAGGAAGTGCTCTTGCTGCAATAACACTCATCGCATAATCGATATAAGAGTCTTCCATCGTTTCTTTTAAATCTACCTCATGAATTTTATCAAAAATATTATCTTCCATCGTTTTCTTCCTTACATTTTGCTAGATATCTAGATTCTTTACATATTTTGCATTGGTCTCGATAAATTCTTTGCGGGGCTCTACTTTATCTCCCATCAAAGTCTTAAAAGTCAAGTCAATCTCGGAAGATTCCTCTTCATTCATCGTTACACGAAGCAATATTCTCTTCTCTGGGTCCATGGTAGTCTCCCAGAGCTGCTCCGCATCCATCTCTCCAAGTCCTTTATAGCGCTGAATCTTATTTCCCTGGTCACGTCCAATCTCTTGTAAAATATTGTTCAGTTCTTCATCTGTATAGGCATACCAGACTTTTTTATTTTTCTCTATCTTAAATAGTGGCGGCTGTGCAAGATAGACATAGCCTTGTTTGATAAGCTCTGGCATAAAACGGTATAAGAAAGTCAATAAAAGGGTACTGATATGTGCGCCGTCCACATCGGCATCGGCCATAATAATTATCTTGTGATAACGAAGCTTGCTGATATCAAAATCTTCATGAATCCCTGTACCAAAGGCAGTAATCATAGATTTAATCTCTTCATTGCCATAGATACGGTCTAGTCTCGCTTTCTCCACATTGAGAATCTTGCCCCGAAGTGGAAGGATTGCCTGTGTCATACGATTTCTCGCTGTCTTTGCAGAACCTCCGGCACTGTCTCCCTCCACCAGATAAATCTCACAGTTCTCTGGATTTTTGTCAGAGCAGTCTGCAAGCTTTCCAGGAAGTGCAAATCCATCCAGTGCAGATTTTCTTCTGGTTAAATCTCTGGCTTTTCTAGCTGCCTCTCTGGCTCTTTGTGCCATAATGGATTTTTCCAAAATCATCTTTGCCACTTGAGGATTCTGCTCTAAGTAGATGCCAAGCCTTTCTGATACAATGCTGTCAACAGCGCCTCTTGCTTCGGTATTTCCAAGACTGTGTTTGGTCTGACCTCCGAACTGAGGTTCGCTAATCTTGACACTGATAATCGCAGTCAGACCTTCTCTGATATCTTCGCCTGAAAGATTGCTGTCACTGTCTTTTAATAATTTATTTTTTCTGGCGTATTCATTGAACGTCTTGGTCACTGCATTTTTAAAGCCAGCCAAATGTGTGCCGCCTTCATGGGTATTGATATTATTGACAAAACTATAACAATTTTCTGAGTAAGCATCATTGTGCTGAAATGCCACTTCTACTTCCACACCGTCTTTGGTACCTTCACAATAGATAATATCTTCATAAATCGGTGTTGTGCTTCGGTTAAGATATTGTACAAACTCCCGGATACCACCCTCATAGTGATATACTTTGGAACGAACGGGGTCTTCTCTTTCGTCAGTCAGTATAATCTTTAAACCTTTGGTCAAAAAGGCCATCTCGCGCAGCCGAATCTGCAGCGTCTTAAAATCAAACTCTGTCACTTCAAACATCTTCTTATCAGGAAGAAAGCTGACAGTTGTTCCAGTAATATTTGGTTTACAGGTGCCGATAACTTCAAGAGGATAGCATACCCGTCCTCTCTCATAGCGCTGTTTGTATAGTTTTCCTTCATTACAGATGGTGACTTCTAACCATTCTGAAAGTGCATTGACAACAGAAGCACCTACGCCGTGCAGTCCACCAGATACTTTATAACCCCCACCGCCAAATTTGCCTCCGGCATGCAGTACCGTAAAGACAACTTCAACAGCTGGCTTTCCGGCTTTATGGTTGATGCCTGTGGGAATACCACGTCCATCGTCTTCTACAGTAATCGAATTATCTTTGTGAATTGTCACTTGAATCTGTTTACAATATCCGGCTAATGCCTCATCAATCGAGTTATCTACAATCTCATAGACAAGATGATGAAGGCCACGAAAAGAAGTATCATCAATATACATGCCAGGTCTTTTTCTGACAGCCTCTAATCCTTCCAAAATCTGAATCTGGTCGGCAGTATAATCTCTATTCATAATGTCCTCCTAGTTAGAGTTGATTTTCTACAGTTACCATTCCATCTGTCACTCGATAGACTCTATCAAGTGAGAATCTGTGATTTATCAAATCATCCAGTCCGGTACAGGTCAGCATGGTCTGTACATCCTGGATGTTATTTAGTAAATAGTTTTGCCTGTTGCTGTCAAGTTCAGACAAAACATCGTCCAATAATAAGACAGGGGTATCTCCTGTGAAATGTTTCACAATCTCAATCTCTGATAATTTAAGCGAAAGAGCGGCTGTTCTTTGTTGTCCCTGGGAGCCATATCTGCGTATATCAATTCCATTGACTATAAAAGAGAGGTCATCTCTGTGGGGACCTATGGTCGTTGTCTTCTGGCGAAGGTCCCTCTCTGCATATTTTTTCAAAAGAGTGGCAAAAGAGGTTTCGTCTGTATTTGCCTCATACTCTAATAGCATCTGCTCCTTGCCTCCACAAAGACTGGTATGAATCTTGCCAATAATAGTATTGAGTTCTCTGATAAATGTACATCTTTTCTTGATAAGCTCTGTTCCATAGCGCACAAGTTGTATATCCAATACTTCTAATACTTCTTTGTAATCTGCCCGAAAAGCGTAATCTTTTAAAAGTTTATTGCGCTGAAGCACAAGCTTATTATAACTGGCAAGATGATGGAGATAAATCTTATCCAGCTGGCATAATTCTATATCTAAGAACCGTCGTCTCTGTGATGGTCCATTTTTAATAATGCTTAAATCTTCTGGTGAGAAAAATACAAAATGAATAATACCGAAAAGTTCACTGGCCTTTTTGATAGGAATGCCATCAATCGCAATTCCTTTGCTTTTGTTTTTCCTTAGATGCATATCAATCTTATGCTCAATTCCCTTTTTCTCCACCAAAGTACGAATATGAGCTTCTTCTTCAGAAAAACGAATCATCTCCTGGTCTTTTGAGCTTCTGTGTGACTTGGTTGTTCCACTTACATAAACTGCTTCTAAAATATTGGTCTTTCCCTGTGCGTTATCGCCATAAAAAATATTGGTCTTTTTATCAAAATCAAGCGTAAGCGTCTGATAATTCCGATAATTCTTTAGACTCATCGATTTTATAATCATAATCGAGCGAACCTGCTATCTAATAATCTGTACGGTCTCTCCCTGATATGTAACCGTATCCCCTTCATACAACTTCTTTCCTCTCTGAAGCTGTGTCTCGCCATTTACTTTTACCAAACCATCCTGAATAACGAATTTAGCATCCACACCAGAGCCTACAAGACCACTTGCCTTTAATGCCTGGCCAAGCTTTATATAATCATCTCTTAATTTTAATTCTAACATTATTATCTTCCATTCTATATCTATTAGTTGACTGCGGTATTAAAATTAACTGGAAGTATCAAATAGATATACTGCTGCTCCTCATCTCTAATATAACATGGCGCTTTTGGATTTACCATATAAATTGTAATATTTTCATCATCAATTACACGCAGTGCTTCGATTAAGAATTTGGGATTAAAGCCAATCATAATGTCTTTTCCTTCTTTTTCAATATCGATCTCTTCTTTCATAGAGCCTAGCTGGGAATTGATATTAATCTCCATATTGTCGTCTGAGATACGGAAAATAATTGGCTTTTTATCTCCTTCTTTCACTAAGAGTGTCGCGCGGTCAATACAGTTTAGCAGTTCTTTTTTATTGATCACAAACTTGGTCTCGTAGTCATTAGAGAGCATCTGGTTAATCTTAAAATACTCTCCTTCTATCAAACGGGAGACAACCGTCGTTGTATCAAATTCAAAGACAATATGGTTGTTGGTAAAGAAAATCCGCACTTCTTCATCAGTCTCACCAGAGAGAATCTTACTAATCTCCTGAAGGGATTTGCCAGGAACTACAACTTTTCTATCCTGATAATTTTCTTTTAATTCAATTTTACGAATAGAGATCCGATGACCATCTAAGGAGACTACTTTTAGTTGGTTCTCATGAATCTCAAAAAGTTCTCCGGTCATCAGCTTATTGTTGTCATTGTCGGCGATCGAGAAGATGGTCTGTCGTATCACTTCTTTTAGGGTAAATTGAGAAAGTGTCAGAAAGTCTGTCTTCTCAATGTAGGGAAGATAGGAGAAATCCTCTCCTGATTTTCCTGAAATATTAAAATGTGCCTTCTCACAGGTAATAGAGATCTGAAAATTATTTTTACTCTCTATGGTAATGTCATTGTCTGGCAGTTTTCTGACGATCTCTGTAAATACCTTGGCATCAACAGCAATAACACCTTTCTCTAATATCTCGCCCTCGATTCTAGTCTCAATGCCAAGCTCCATATCATTGGCAGTTAGTTTGATCTCGTTAGCAGAGGCATCGATTAAGATACATTCTAGGATAGACATTGTAGTTTTAGAAGGAACTGCTTTAGAGACAATCGTAACTCCTTTTAGCAGATTGGTCTTAGAGCATATCAGTTTCATGTGAATAACTCCTTTCGTGGGGGCATCTATGTATATAGGGTATAAATCCGTATTAATAGTATTAGGGGGTGTGGATTTGTGTATAAGTTCAAAAAACGCGATAGTTCAGGTAAAAATGGAAGGGGAAAGATCGTGGAAATCTTTCAGAAATCGGGTTTATAAAATAGAAGTTATAAACACCCTCGAAAATGTTCTGAACTTTTCCACATCTTATCTACAAGATGTTCACAGGAAAATGTGAATAAACGAAGAAAAAATTTTAACTGGTACTTAACTTTTTACGGATAATATCAATATTATTCTTAAGCTTCGTGTCATTTCCTTTTAACTTATCCCGCACTTTATTATCGCCACTGATCACCGTGGAATGGTCACGGTTGCCTAACAGAATACCTATATTTTTATAGGAAGTGTCGGTGACTTCACGACACAGATACATCACAATCTGTCGTGGCACTACAATCTCTGCATTGCGCTTACTTCCAATAATATCGCCTGGTGTAACACCATAGTGTTCTGCTACCACCTCTAAAATTATCTGAGGGGTAACTTCTCTTTTATTGTTTGGAGAGATAATATCCTTTAGGACTTCTTCTGCCATAGAGATATTAATTTCTCTTTTTTCAAGGTTCGAAAGTGCTACTAATTTGTTTAAAGCGCCTTCTAGCTCCCTAATGTTGGATTTGATGTTGTTAGCAATATAGCGGATGACTTCATCATCGATGTTATAGCCGTCAATCTCCTCTTTTTTGCGGAGGATCGCCATTCTTGTCTCATAGTCCGGGGAGGAGATGTCAGCAATTAAGCCCCATTCAAAACGGGACTGAAGTCTGGCTTCAAGTGTCTCCATATCCTTTGGCGGACGGTCACTGGAAATAATGATCTGCTTGTTCTCGCCGTGGAGCGCATTAAAGGTGTGGAAAAATTCCTCCTGGGTACTTTCCTTTCCTATTATAAATTGAATATCGTCAATCAACAGGACATCAATATTGCGATATTTCTCCCGAAATTTGGTCATACTGGTATTATTGCCATTACGAATCGAATCAATCAGTTCGTTGGTAAATACTTCCGAAGTGACATAGAGGACTTTCTTCGTAGGCTCTCTCTGGAGGATATAATGTGCCACAGAATGCATCAGATGCGTCTTGCCAAGTCCCACGCCTCCATAGAGAAAGAGGGGATTGTACTCCTTACCAGGAGATTCTGCGACGGCTACGGATGCAGCATGAGCAAAGCGGTTGTTACTGCCAATGACGAACGTCTCAAAAGTGTATTTGGGATTTAGGTTCGTGATAGGCTGGTCTTCTGCGCTTCTTTTGGCAGAAGATTTCTTGGGAACGGGATTTGTGGATAACTCTTTGGAAGCATCTTCCTCTGTGATAATCTGAATCTCGTATTCGATACCCATAGCCTCTGCGATTGCAACGTAAAGAGAAGTCTTGTATTTATTTTCAATATAAGTGACGGCCTGTTCAAACGGAGCTGTTATTTTTAATAACTTATCTTCTATACGAAAAATCTTGAGTGGTAACAGCCAGGTTTTAAAGGCAACATCGGATAATCCGTTGTCTTCCCGGATGTTTTGGAGAATATTATTCCACTTTTCTGTCAACAGTTCCATTTGTGTATCCATGTCTTTATCTCCTGAATTTTTTTCTAATGCCAATCTGTCACTCTAAATAATACAATAAAACTTAGCAAATAGCAAGCTAGAAACCAAACTATACACAAATTATCCACAAGTTATACACATTCTGTGGATAACTTTTTTTCTGGAAATAAAATGATTTGCTTGACTTATAAGGGATGTCTGCGTATAATTGGAATAGTGTTTTTTAACAGAATCAAAATAAGGAGGTGTTTTTAATCATGAAAATGACATTTCAGCCAAAGAAGCGTTCCAGAGCAAAAGTGCATGGGTTTAGAGCAAGAATGAGCACACCAGGCGGAAGAAAAGTATTGGCAGCAAGAAGATTAAAAGGAAGAAAAAAATTGTCAGCGTAGGCCGCATATATGTGGCCTTTTCTTCTAGCCATTTATAAGGAGAAACCGTGAAATTATGAAATTTTCAGAGTCCTTGAAACGTAATTCTGATTTCCAGAAGGTCTATAGAGAAGGGACATCTTATGCAAATCGTTATCTGGTGATGTATGTGTGTAAAAACCATACAAAGAGAAATCGTCTGGGAATCTCTGTTAGTAAGAAAGTTGGCAATAGTGTTGTAAGACATAGAGTCACCCGTCTTGTCAGGGAAAGTTATAGAGTAAGGGAAGAGATGTTCAATAGTGGTTTGGACATGGTAGTGATTGCCAGAGTAAGTGCAAAGGATAAAACCTGCCAGGAGATTGAAAGTGCACTTCTTCACTTGGGAAAACTTCACGGAATATTAATATGAAGAATCTGATTATCTATTTGATAAAATTTTATCAAAAATATCTATCACCGTTAAAAAGCACAAAATGCCCTTATTATCCGAGCTGTTCTAGATATGGTCTAGAAGCGGTAGAAAAGTATGGAGCAGTCAAAGGCAGTCTGTTAGCGCTGTGGAGAATTATAAGGTGCAATCCCTTCTCCAAAGGAGGATACGACCCAGTCCCGTAAGAGGGCTACGGAACAAATGTCAGTCACAGCTAGTATTTAGGAAGAGATGTGACATAAGGAGGTAAATTTTTGGCAGGTATGTTATTGACCCAGAACAATATGTTAATTATAGGTGATGTGGCGCGAATCCTTGGATGGATTATGGATGTGTTGTTCAATTTTCTAAACAATGTATTTGGTATACAGAATATTGGTCTGTGTATTATTTTATTTACAATTATTATCTATCTTCTGATGTTGCCACTTACGATAAAACAGCAGAAATTTTCCAAATTATCGGCAAAGATGAATCCAGAGCTAGAGCAGATTCGGAAAAAATATCAGAATAAAAAAGACAATAATTCCATGATGGCTATGAATGAGGAGACACAGGCAATCTATGCAAAATATGGAGTGTCTCCAACAGGAAGCTGTGTGCAACTTTTGATTCAGTTCCCGATTCTTCTTGCACTTTACCGTGTAATTATGAATGTGCCAGCTTATGTAGGTGGTGTAAAAGCAGTCTTTATAGATCTTGCCAATCAGATACTAGAAGCAGATGGCGGTCGGGCCTTTATGGAGCAGCTTGCCGCAGATGGTAGAATCTTTTTGGAAAATAAAGATTTTACACAGGTTAATACGATTATTGATGTCTTGTATAAGCTGCAGGAATCTGGCAATGCTACTTGGCAGATGTTGATTGACCGTTATCCTGATATGGAATCGATGATTGTTACCACGCAGTCCTCGATTAATCATATGAACAATTTTGGTATTAATATTGCAAATTCTCCGTGGAATATTGCAAAGTCTTCTATCGCATCCGGTTCGATGCTACTGCTTGCCGGTGCTATTTTAGTGCCATTTCTTGCATGGTTTACCCAGTGGATCAATGTTAAGATGATGCCACAGCCATCGATGGGAGACGATACCAACAACACGATGAATTCGACAATGAAATCGATGAATACCTTTATGCCTTTGATGTCTGCATGGTTCTGTATGACACTTCCTGCGGGTATGGGCATCTACTGGATTATTGGTGCGGTAGTACGTGCGATTCAGCAGTGGTCGATTAATAAATATCTAGATAAACTTGACTTAGATGAAGTTGTTAAGAAAAATATTGAGAAAAACAATCGGATTCGTGAGAAAAAAGGTCTTCCTCCACAGAAGATTAGTGATATTGCCAAGACAAATGTAAAAGCGATTGACAATAGTAAGAAGACGGAAAAGACGGAGGAAGAGAAACGTGCAGCCATAGAAGCCTCGACGAATTATTATAAAAATGTAGACAAACCAGGAAGTCTTGCTTCGAAGGCGGCAATGGTAGCAAAATATAATGAGAAAACGAAGAAGTAAAGGGGAAAAACAAGAATGGAATATCGTGAATTTACAGGCAAGACCGTAAATGATGCTGTAATGGAAGCTGCGATATCATTTGGAATCACTTCAGCAGAAGTTGATTTTTATGTGATTGAGAAAGAAAGTAAAGGATTTCTTGGGATTGGGAGTAAGCCAGCGAAAATCGGTGCCCGTAAGATTTTAACAGCCAAAGAGCGGGCAGGCGAATTTTTGGAGAAAGTCTTCGCTGCTATGGAGATTCAAGTTGGTGTAAATATTGTAGAGAATCAAGAAGACGGTGTGATGAATATCGACTTGTCCGGGGAGGATATGGGTGTATTAATCGGCAAGAGAGGACAGACTTTGGATTCCCTTCAGTATCTTGTAAGCCTTGTGGTAAACAAAGGGGAAGAAGACTATGTTCGTGTCAAGGTGGATACAGAGAATTATCGCCAGAGAAGAAAAGATACCCTTGAAAATCTAGCAAAAAATATCTCACAGAAGGTTAAGAGAACCGGTAAGACTATCACATTAGAGCCTATGAATCCCTATGAGAGAAGAGTGATTCACTCGGCGCTTCAGGGAGACCGTTATGTGGAGACGCACAGTGAAGGAGAAGAACCTTTCCGTCGTGTGGTGGTAGCGCTAAAAGAAGGCGTTCGTCCAAGGGATAACAACAACCGTCATCGCCGTTATAACAACAATCGGAATTATAATCGAAACAATAATAAAAAAGGTGGAGGACGCGAATAAGCGTCCTCTTTTTGCAGGATGGAGGAAAATAGGATGTTAAGAAGCGATACGATTGCAGCAGTGGCCACTTCGATGAATGCTTCGGGAATCGGCATTATCAGAATTAGCGGAACAGAGTCTATCTCCATCGTAGAAAAGATTTTCTGCCCGGCAAAGAAGCAGAAAAAATTGACAGAGCAAAAGAGCTATACCATCCACTATGGGACGATTGTAGAAGATGGAGAAGTCTTAGATGAGGTGATTGTTCTGTTAATGAGAGGGCCTCACAGTTATACTGCAGAAGATACCGTTGAAATTGACTGTCATGGCGGTGTCTATGTGATGCATCAGATATTAAATCTGGTGATAAAAAAAGGAGCCAGAGTGGCAGAGCCTGGAGAATTTACCAAGAGGGCATTTCTAAATGGAAGAATTGATTTATCTCAGGCAGAAGCTGTCATTGATGTTATCTCATCACAAAACACTTACGCATTAAAAAGTTCCATTCAACAGTTAAAAGGTTCTGTACAAAGGCTTATAAAAAGTATTCGAGAAAAGGTTCTCTATGAGATTGCCTATATTGAATCTGCTCTTGACGACCCGGAACATATCAGCCTTGAAGGATATCCTGAAAGTCTTCATAAGAAAATTAAGGAGCTGCTTCAAGAAATGGAGAGACTTCTAAAAGAATCTGAACAGGGTAAAATCTTACGGGAAGGGATTCGTACAGCTATTATTGGAAAACCAAATGCCGGAAAATCCTCTTTGTTAAATGCACTTCTTGGAGAGGAGCGCGCGATTGTCACAGAGATTGCAGGGACAACAAGAGATACTTTAGAAGAACAGATTCGTCTTCGTGGCTTGACTTTGCAGATGATTGATACTGCCGGGATTCGAAAGACTGGCGATAAAATAGAACAGATAGGCGTCGAGCGCGCAAAACAGATGATGGAGGAAGCAGACCTTATTCTGTATGTTATTGATGCTTCTTCTGCACTTGATGAAAATGATAAGGAGATTATGCCACTTTTAAAAGAAAAGCGGGTAATTGTACTGTTAAATAAGACAGACCTTCAGGAGAGGATTACAGCAGAAGAGGTACAGAGATTTTTAGAGAAGCCTGTGATACGTATCTCTGCCAAAGAAGAAAAAGGTCTAAGCGAGCTGGCAGATAAGATAGAACAGATGTTCTTAACAGGAGGATTAAGCTGGAACGATGAAGTGTATCTGACCAATCTTCGACAGAAGGCAGCGATGAAAGAAGCAAAGGCAAGTCTTCAAAAAGTAGAGGAGAGTATCTTACTTGGAATGTCAGAAGATTTTTATTCGATTGATTTGATGGATGCATATGAGGCACTTGGAAGAATTATCGGAGAATCCGTGGGAGAAGACCTCGTCAACGAAATCTTTGAGAAATTCTGTATGGGAAAATAAGGAGAGAAAGAGATGGCATATATAGAAGTGGATACGGATGTGGTGGTTGTGGGAGCTGGTCATGCAGGATGTGAAGCAGCTCTTGCCTGTGCAAGACTTGGATTATTGACCACCATTTTTACCGTCAGCGTGGACAGCATTGCCCTGATGCCCTGTAACCCCAATATCGGTGGAAGCTCTAAAGGACATC
>Ga0137308_102213_pt1 | contig 13957 bp, 13 predicted proteins | sample Inofrocosms_June_FD_97181 | JGI IMG/M metagenome (GOLD analysis project Ga0137308, IMG submission 97181) | Mouse cecal microbial communities from Vienna, Austria - N-Acetylneuraminic and N-Acetylglucosamine D2O microcosms_June | ecosystem: Host-associated > Mammals > Digestive system > Large...
TTGCATTGGCGCTTAAAAAGTAATATAATAAATACGATGTCGATTTTTTAAAGAAATGTGAAATATACCGCGAAAAATCGTTAAAATAAAAAAATATTTAAGGAGCCAAAATGGTTTTTTCCGATTTGTTTTTTCTTTACGCCTTTCTTCCGGTCTGCCTTCTGCTGTACTTCTGCATTAAGGATATACGCTGGAAAAACAGTGTTCTCATAGTGTTTTCGCTTATTTTCTACGCATGGGGAGAGCCTTTCTGGATAATACTTCTGTTAGGAAGCGTGGTGGTCAATTATTTCTGCGGGCTGTTAATTGAGCGCTTCCGCGATACGAAATATTCCAAAGCCGGCGTTATAATTTCCCTTGTTTTCAGTTTGGGAGCACTGGCCTTATTCAAGTACACAGACTTTATTGTGGAAAATCTTAACCTGATTTTACCGTTTGATATCCCCGCTCCGAATATCGGACTTCCTATCGGCATAAGCTTTTATACATTCCAGATAATATCCTATATTCTTGACGCTTATTGGGGAAAAGTAAAGGTTCAGCACAGCTTTTTCAGATTCCTTATGTACGTTTCCCTTTTCCCTCAGCTTGTGGCGGGGCCTATCGTCCGCTACGGCGTTATTGAAAACGAAATAGACAGCAGAACGTCCACCTCGGCCGACATAAGCGAGGGAATAACCCGCTTTATTATAGGTTTGGGCAAAAAGGTGATACTTTCAAACAGCATAAGCTCCGTGGTTCTGTCTGTTTTTGGCAGCGCCTCGGAAGGCTATACCGATATTTCGGCTCTGTCCGTGGCGGGCACATGGTATGGGGTAGTACTGCTGAGCCTCTGGTACTACTTTGATTTTTCGGGATATTCCGATATGGCAATAGGCCTTGGCCGTATATTCGGCTTTCATTTCAACGAAAACTTCATTTATCCCTTTGTCAGCAAAAACATCACCGAGTTCTGGCAAAGGTGGCATATATCGTTAGGTTCGTTTTTCCGCGACTATCTTCTCTATGTGCCCATTTTCGGAAAGCGCAGGCAGTATCTTAATCTGTTTCTTGTATGGTTCTGCACCGGTTTATGGCACGGCGCAAGCTGGAATTACATTATCTGGGGTCTTTATTTCGGACTGTTTATTTTCATTGAGCGTCAGATAGGCAGCAAGCGTATGAAAAAGGCTCCGAAAGTATTGTCTCATGTTTACAGCCTTGCGGTTATCGCAGTCGGCTTCGGAATTTTTCATTTTGAAAGTCTGCCGCTGCTGGGAGATTTCTTTAAGTCGTTGGTGGGACTGAACGGCAACGCTTTTATTGATTTGACAATACAGACTGCGTTTATGAATAATATTTTCCTTTTTATTGCGGCCGTTGCTTTGAGCATTCCATGGCTACCGAAGGTCAAAAGTTTTTTGCTTACCAAGGCTTCTGGCGGAATGGTCATAGGTATGTCTCAGGCGGTTTTTAACGCGGTTGTTTTGGTGATATCAAGCATAATGCTCGTAGGCGGCACAAATAATCCGTTTCTTTATTTCAGGTTTTAATAAAAATATATAAATGAAAGGACATAAAAAAATGATTAAGAAGGAACACATCGGTTTTCACAACGGCTATAAGCTTTGGAAAATCACCCTTACAAATTCCAAAGGTACGGAGGTGGCGCTTACCAATTACGGCGGAGCAATTATGAGCGTAAAAACTGCGGACAAAAACGGAGATTTCGCCGATGTGGTATTAGGCTATGACGACATTGAGGGTTTCATTAACGGCGTTTCTTCCCAAGGCGCCCTTATAGGACGTTTCGCCAACAGAATAGGCGGCGGGAGGTTTACTCTTAACGGCACGGAATACGAATTGTACAAAAACGATGGAGACAACACTCTTCACGGCGGATCGGTGGGCTACAACAAGCGCGTATGGGAATTGGTGGAAACGGAAGAGGACAAGACCGCTGGTGAAAATCACGTTGTATTCGGTTACACAAGCCCGGACGGTGAGGAGAATTTTCCCGGAACGGCGGCGATAACCGTTGATTACTGCCTTGATGAGAAAAACGCTTTGACCCTTACCTATGACGCCGTTTCCGACAAAGATACCATAATAAACCTTACCAATCACGTTTATTTCAACCTTCGCGGAGAAGGCAGCATAATGGATACGGAAATGCAGATATTTGCCGATCAGTATACGCCCGTTGACGGCGCGCTTATTCCCACGGGAGAAATTGCCGCCGTAAAAGGCACCGTATTTGATTTTACCCAGCTTCGACCCATCGCCAACAAGGATATTGACGGCTATGACCATAACTTTATTTTAAGACAGCAAAAGGTAGAGGAGCTTCCGATTGCCGCTTTTGCAAAGGATCCCGTAAGCGGACGCACTCTTATATGCAGGACGGATATGCCCGCTATGCAGCTTTACACCGCCAACGGGCTTGAAAACGAGATAGGAAAGGGCGGCATAACCATGAACAAACACACGGGCTTCTGCCTTGAAACACAGTTCTGCCCCGACAGTCCGAATAAGCCACAATTTAAATCCTGCGTGCTTAAAAAGAACGAAGAATACCATCATGTTACGGTTTACGAGTTCGGAGCGGAGGAAGAATAAAGAGCGCCCAAAAGAAGAGGAATAACGGGAAAGGAAGCGGTAATATGGACATTCGACGGGTTCAGGAAAGAATTCTTAATCTTAAAAAGGAAAAGGACTTCTGTATTTTAGCGCATAGTTACGTTAAAAAAGAGATATTGGAGATTGCCGATAAAACAGGGGACAGCTTTAAGCTTAGCCGGGACGCCTGCGATATAGACGCGGGGAATATTTTGTTTTGCGGTGTTCGTTTTATGGCGGAAACCGCCAAAATGCTGAATCCACAAAAAAAGGTATATCTTGCCAACGGCGCCGCGGGTTGCCCCATGGCGGAGCAATTCAGCCCGGAGGAGCTTAAGGGGTTGAAAAAACAATACCCCGACCGTACCGTGGTGGCATATGTCAACACCACCGCCGCGCTTAAGGAGCACTGTGACGTTTGTGTTACAAGTTCTTCGGCGGTGGAGATCGTGAGTAAAATAAATAACGATAAGATTTTGTTTATCCCCGATCCAAATCTCGGAGCTTACGTGGCGGAAAAGCTGCCTCAAAAGGATATCAAGACAGTCAACGGCGGCTGTCCCATTCACGCGTCAGTAACGGGAGAGGAAGCGGCGGAGGCGAAAAGGCTTCATCCCGACGCACTTTTGTTGGTTCATCCGGAATGTCTGCCGGAGGTTGTTAAGCAGGCGGATTATGTGGGGTCAACATCCGGTATAACCGCTTTTGCTAAAAATTCGGATAAGAAGGAGTTCATTATCGGAACCGAGCTTCAGATAGCCGAAAGCTTACAGTATGAGTGTCCCGAAAAAATGTTTTATCCTCTTTCAAAAAAGCTTGTATGCGCGGATATGAAAATCACTACGCTGCTTGACGTACTGAGGGTGTTGGAAGACCCGGAAAAAGGTTGTGAAGTGGTTATGAGCGCAGAGGAAATCGAGAGGGGAAGAAAGTGCATTGACGAGATGCTGAGGCTTGGCGAGCAGAAAAAACCTGACACTAATTGATCATAGAATCAGGATAAGCCGATAAGCAAAGATACAGACGTGTTGCTCCCCCAAACAAAGCTTTGCCGTAAGTATTGACGGTAAGACTTTGTTTGGGGGAGCAATATTGTTAAAGAGTAATACAACCCATTGACAACCGTCCAAATATGTAGTATAATGTTAAGGTATTAACAATTTAAAACGGAAATAATGAGGCAAGCCCGTTGCACTGCGGGATTCCTCCGTATGAAAGGAATATTCGTAAAATGGGACAAACTCTCACCGAAAAGATAATCGCCGCTCATATTGTTGACGGAAAACCCGTAAAGGGTACCGAAATCGGTTTGAAAATCGATCAGACGCTTACACAGGACGCTACGGGTACAATGGCTTACCTCCAGTTTGAAGCGATGGGCGTTGATCGGGTTAAAACGGAGCGTTCCGTGGCATATATAGATCACAACACGTTACAGTCAGGCTTTGAAAACGCCGATGATCACCGCTTTATCGGCAGTGTGGCCAAAAAACACGGTATCTGGTTTTCCCGTCCCGGAAACGGTATTTGTCATCAAGTACACCTTGAACGGTACGGAAAGCCCGGAAAAACGCTTATAGGCTCCGACTCCCATACTCCAACCGGCGGAGGAATAGGAATGTTCGCCTGCGGAGCCGGGGGACTTGACGTGGCTGTTGCCATGGGCGGAGGCGCTTATTACATAACAATGCCCGAAGTGGTGAAGATTGAGCTTAAAGGAAAACTTAACGACTGGGTTTCCGCCAAGGACGTCATTTTAAAGGTGTTGCAGCTCCTTTCCGTAAAAGGCGGAGTGGGCAAGGTGATGGAGTATGCAGGTGAAGGGGTAAAAACTCTTTCAGTGCCCGAACGCGCTACTATTACCAATATGGGCGCGGAGTTGGGCGCAACCACTTCAATTTTCCCCTCCGACGAGGTGACAAAAGCGTTTCTGAAAGCACAGGGACGCGAAGAGGACTGGATTGAACTTAAAGCGGATGATGACGCGGTTTACGATAAGGTTGTAGAAATCAACCTTTCCGAGCTGACTCCTCTGGCCGCCTGCCCTCACAGCCCGGACAACGTTAAAACCGTTGAGGACATAGGAGCAATTAAGGTGGATCAGGTATGCATAGGCTCCTGCACCAACTCCTCTCTTCAGGATTTATTGAAAGTTGCCCATATCCTTAAGGGTAAGACGGTTCATCCCGATGTAAGTCTCGCGATCGCCCCCGGTTCAAAACAGGTTTATAATATGATGGCGCGCTGTGGCGCTTTGTCCGATCTTATCGATGCGGGAGCGAGAATACTCGAATGCGCCTGCGGTCCTTGTATCGGAATGGGTCAATCCCCGAATTCAAAAGGAATTTCACTTCGCACCTTTAACAGGAACTTTGAAGGCAGAAGCGGTACAAGGGACGGACAGATTTATCTGGTATCTCCCGAAACCGCCGCCGCTTCCGCTGTTGCGGGAGTATTTACCGATCCGAGAAGCTTAGGCGAAATGCCCCCTTATATAATGCCCGAAAAATTTTATATTAACGACAATATGGTTACTCCCCCCGCGTCCCCCGAAGAGGCAAAAAAAGTGGAAATACTCAGGGGTCCTAATATAAAGCCTTTCCCCGTAAACACCCCTCTCGCGGAAAGTATTGAGGCAAAGGTAAGTTTGAAGGTGGGCGATAACATCACCACCGATCATATAATGCCCGCCGGAGCCAAAATACTTCCACTGCGTTCCAATATCCCCGCTATTTCACAGCACTGCTTTGCCGTTTGCGATGAGAGCTTTCCCAAGAGAGCTCGGGAACTGGGTAAGAGCATTGTGGTGGGCGGCGTTAATTACGGTCAGGGTTCGTCGAGAGAACACGCGGCTTTGGCTCCTCTTTATTTGGGTGTAAAGGCTATAATTTGTAAGTCTTTTGCCCGCATACACCGTCAGAATCTTATAAATAACGGAATCATCCCCCTTGAATTTATCGGCGAAGAGGATTATGCCAAGGTAGAACAGGGTGACGAGCTCCTTATTGAAAACATCAGAAGCGTTTTAGAAAACGATTCCGATATTGTTGTAAGAAACAAAACGAAAAATATTGACATTCCCGTTAAGTGCGAGCTTTCAGAAAGAGGAAAGGGAATGATTTTGGCGGGCGGACTTCTGAATTACACTAAAAATTCTTAAACATTAAAAGGATATTTATATGAAAAACGAAAAAAAGCCCAACAGAACCCCGATTCGTATAATAAAAGCTTTTCTTCTCGGACTGATATCCGGAATGCTGCTGCTTGAATACGCGAGAAACAGGAAAAGACCCGTTTTGTCCTGCCGTGAGCGCCCCGATAACGAAGTTCCGGAAGAAAGCGAAAAACTTAATAATAACAGCAAGGAGAAACAAGAATGAAAAAAACATACGCTATTATTGCCGTGGTTTCCTTTATTTTCGGTCTGGCGGCAGGCATTATATTCGCTCTTGTAAAAATATCCAGGAAATTTGAGTACGAGCTTGAGACAATGTTCGCGGATAAAGGAAGCGATGATCCCGATATCGAAGAGCTGTACGCCATAGACGGATTTGGCGGCTGGGAAGAATAAAAAACAATATTGTCTCCAACAGTAGAAATTTAAAACGAATTTCGTCGGGAAACAACAAAGACTGCTCCCTAAAAATTAAAGGACAAAGAAAGGACGGCCAATGGAAAAGATTAAAATGCCCACTCCTCTTGTGGAGATGGACGGGGACGAAATGACCCGTATTATCTGGGAAATGATAAAGGAAATTCTTCTCACACCTTATATTGAGCTTAACACCGAATATTACGATTTGGGACTTGTTCACAGAAACGAGACCGACGATCAGGTGACGGTTGACAGCGCCAACGCCACAAAAAAATATGGAGTTGCGGTAAAGTGCGCCACAATTACCCCCAACGCCCAGAGAATGACGGAATATAATCTTAAAGAAATGTGGAAGTCGCCCAACGGCACCATCAGGGCAATATTAGACGGCACCGTTTTTAGAGCGCCTATTATTGTAAATGGCATTACCCCGCTTATCCCCACATGGAAAAAACCCATCACCATCGCGCGTCACGCTTACGGCGACGTTTATAAAAATACCGAGATGGCAGTTTCCAAGGGCAGCAGGGCGGAGCTTGTTGTAACCGACGAAAACGGAAACGAAACCCGCGAGCTTATTCACAGCTTCAGCGGCTCCGACGGAATTATCCAAGGGCTGCATAACCTTGATCAAAGCATAGGCAGCTTTGCCCGCTCCTGCTTTAACTTTGCCCTTGACGTTAAGCAGGATCTTTGGTTTGCCACCAAGGACACCATTTCCAAAAAGTACGATCACCGCTTTAAGGATATTTTTTCTGAAATATACGAAAAAGAATATAAGGATAAATTTGCGCAGGTGGGTATTGAGTATTTCTACACGCTTATCGACGATGCGGTTGCCCGTGTGGTACGGTCTGAGGGAGGCTACATCTGGGCCTGTAAGAATTACGACGGCGACGTTATGTCGGATATGGTTGCCACCGCTTTCGGAAGTCTCGGTATGATGACATCCGTTTTAGTGTCTCCCGATGGGGTTTATGAATACGAAGCCGCTCACGGCACCGTAACAAGGCATTATTATAAGCATCTTAAGGGCGAGGAAACCTCGACCAACTCCGTAGCCACAATTTTTGCATGGAGCGGAGCGCTTAAAAAGAGGGGGCAGATAGACAATGTGAGTGAGCTTGTTTCCTTTGCCGAAAAGCTGGAACAGGCTACCGTTCGTACCATTGAAGAAGGAGTTATGACCGGTGATCTTGCGGCTCTTTCAAAGCTTCCTGACAAAAAGAAAGTAAATACCCGTCAGTTTTTGTTGGAAATAAAGGACAGACTGGAAAAGCTGCTTTAATAAATACACAAAATGCCGCGTTCGTTTTTCTTAAAACGCGGCTGCGGCAAGAGATACTTTATGCCTCGGAAGGAGTGTGAAATCCTTTGCCAAAAGACGGAAAAATATCCAATTCGGTTATTCGGCGTTTACCAAGATACTATCGTTTTTTGGGCGAGCTTCAGGAGGAAGGTATAACCAAGATATCATCGGGCGAGCTTTCGCAGCGTATGAAACTTACCGCCTCCCAGATAAGGCAGGATCTGAACTGTTTCGGCGGCTTCGGACAACAGGGTTACGGCTACAACGTGTCTGAACTGAGAGCGGAAATAGGCGGAATTATCGGTACCGACAAGCGCCTGAACGCCATTCTTGTGGGCGCTGGCAATCTGGGCAAAGCCGTGGCTTTGCATTTGAATTTTGAAAACTGCGGCTGTAAGCTTATAGGGGTGTTTGACTCGAATCCTGAGCTCAGCAACGCACCCATCGGAAACGGGAAAATTTTAAGCATCTCTTTTTTGGAAAGCTTTTGTAAGGCAAATAAGCCGCAGATGGCTATTTTATGTATCCCGAAGGAAAGCGCCAAGGAGCTTTGCGACAAGCTTGTGGAACTTGGTATACGTTCATTTTGGAATTTTTCTCACTTTGATTTGAATCCGGAATATGGGGATGAGGACATTGTGGTGGAGAATGTTCATTTGGGCGACAGCCTGCTGACGCTGGCATACAAAACCAATAACAGGTAATTTTTGTTGGTATGAATATCCGAGCATGCGGTAATACTAATCTCTGTTTTGACTGTAGACAAAATATAAAAAAGTCTACAGTCAAAACAGAGTTACACCCAAAACACTAATATTGGTTTAAAAAGCCATTTTATCCACTTTTTAAAATGATATTAGTATAAGGATTACTATCGGTTATCAAAGTCTCAGAACATATAAAAAGGTCGTAATCTTGTTAAAATAAAATTACGACCTTTTTTGAATTTTAAAGCTGATCAACTATTTCTAGCTCTTCAAACAGTGAGCTTTCATCGTCATCCAGTGCTTCAACCTCGGCATCGGGGATCCCTTCGGCAAATTCCTCGTCAACGTCGTCAGCGTCTGCGGGAGCAACATTGATGGAAGTAACCAGATTCTTAATTTCCTTAAGATCCTCCTTGATATTCCCGCCGGTTTCTCTGAGCTCGTCTCCGATCTTAGCGCCGGTTTCCTTAAGTTCTCCCTTTATATTTCCGGTGGTTTCCTTCATTTGTTCCTTTACGCTTCCGGTAGTTTCCTTGACGCGGTCACGAAGTGTTCCGGTAGTTTCCTTTACCTGTTCCTTAAAGCTTTCACCGGTTTCTTTAATAAGTTCAACCGTCTCTTCGCCTTTCTTGACCATATCCTCGGATTTAACCTGCTTTATTCCCTCGGAAATTTTGTCGGCAGTGGTCTTTATGGTTCCTACCGCGTACATGGAAGCTCTGTGAAGCTTTCCGCCCTTTTGTATTTCTTCTTTATATTCGGTGTAAGCGGAAGTATCTTCCTTTTTTTCTGTCATCCTTTTATACACTAAGTATCCTACGCTGACGGTTCCCGCCAATGCCAATAACGCTGTTAAAGTTTTCATATCAATTGCCCTTTCTACATTATCATGGTGGTATTATTATATCATTCTACCATAAATTTACTTAAAAGTAAATACTTTATTCGAAAAATTTTCAGGATACGCTTCAAGATAAAAAATCGGAAGTCCCATTTGAGTAAAGCGCTCCTCATATTCGGTCATAATATTCCCCGTTATTTTGCTGTTATGTAGATCGAGAGAAACATTTCTCAGACTGAAGCCGTTTTGGGAAAAATTTTCTATTGAAAATTCGAAAAGCCGCCTATTATCCGTTTTTTGTTTTATGCAGCCCCCTTCCTTCAGTATTGAACGGTATATCTTTAAAAAAACAGGATGTGTAAGCCGATGCTTAGCGTAGCTTTCCTTAGGATAAGGGCAGCTAAAATTAAGATATATCATTTCCACCGATCCGGAGGCAAAGATTTTTTCGAGATACTCCGCTTTGCCCGCATAATATCTGAGATTTTTTATTCCGCTTTCCATTGTCCTCTCCATAGCGGTAATAAGCACGTTTGGAGTCTGCTCCAGAGCTATGAAATTTATATTTGGGTTTTCCTCTGCCATTTGCTGAATAAACCGCCCTTTGCCGCAGCCTATTTCCAGTTGAACGGGATTTTCGTTCCCAAATACGGTTTTAACGTCAAAGGGTCGTGTCATGGGACGTTCCCTTTGCTCAGCAATATAATCCGGAAGCCAGCCAAGGCACACCGTGCCGCACTTCTCCATGCGCTCCTCAAGATGACGTTTTTTCCTCATTCTCATTTCAGTATCCCTTTCTCCGAAAGCTTTTACGGTAAGCGAAATTCTTTTATGTGCTCTTGTAAATTGATTCATTAAATTATATCACATTTTTTTTGAAATGTCTATTATTTTCCCACTTGTTAAATTTTTATTGGTTACAAATATGAATGTGCAAAACGTAAAAAAGCCTGTTGAAAATTTGTAAAATCTGTTGTAAATGTTTTTTTAATCGGAAATAACGGGTAAAAAAGCATTTTAAAGCGGTTGTTTGCCCGTTTTTTCATAGCGTAAAAGTGTTTATAATATCTGATTCTTAAAATATTAGCATTTTGAATAAATTAAAGGTTACTTTTTTGTTATTTTATATATGTAATCAATTGCTTTTCGTCTCTTGACCTTTTGGAAATTTTAGTATATAATATTATCAGTAAAAATAAATAAAAAAATCCTCTTGTATCAGCGGAAATTTTATAGGACATTTTCGGATACATTATATACATTTTCGGATAACACCTTTTTTTAATTTTCTTCCGAATTTTGACGGATAAATGTACTATTGCCAATGAGATGAAATCCATTGCTTCAAACCTCGAAAAAACAAATTTAGGGCACTTATCCAAGCCCCCCGGAGGAGGCACATAATTTGCAGCAGCCTTACATACATAATGATACCGAATTTATCGGTAACGTAAAAATTCTTATAACAGACAGGGACGCCAATATATTAAATGCCGATGAAAATGTTTATGTGTTTTTTTCGGTAAGTAAATCGAAAAGCAGTGAATTGATACGCGCCTTGGATCTTTTGAAATATGTGGATGAAATAAGAGTCATTTCTTCCCAACGGAAAAGCTTCAGCCTTATTATGAAAAATTCCTGCGGGTACTTTAACGCCGTTTTTACTGTGATTTCCGGAACGAATGAAGGAATATCAATGGATTTAATGCTTTTTAAATCCTGCGAAACTGATACTGTGCTTACGGCGGCGTCTCTTTCGGCCGACAGTGTTTTTCGGTATGAATTTAAAACAAAAAAAATGTTTCTGTACAGCAATCGCGGCGGCGAATTTGCCTTTACCGGTTGTATGGACGATTTTGAAAAATATTTCTGGGATCACCGTGTTGTTCACATAGATGACGCAGAAAAATTTAAGCTTTTATGCAGTGATATCCGCGATGGCAAACGCGATATACACTGCGAACTCAGATTGTCGGAAAGCGGCTGTGATTATTCCCTTTATTCAATAAGAGCACGTACCGCAGTCACGGGAGGCGAAGAAAGCGTCATGGGTCTTATCGCCAATATAGATACCGAAAAAGGCGTTATAAGTACCGACGGACAATTCCGTGATTTTGAAAAGGAGATTACCGAATACGTATTTGACATAGCCGACAGCTCTGCGGATGCCGACGAGGCTATACAGTCGGTGCTGACTAAGACGGGAAAGCATTTCGGAACAGAAAGAGTTTATCTTCTCGAAACGAGTGAAATGCCCTTTTCGCTGACTGTTACCCACAGCTATTTTTCCTCCGAGGAATACCGCCTCAAGGGGGATCCCGAAAAAACCGACAGCAGAGGTTGGAGCTTGATGCTGTCCCAGTTTGACCGCAGCGGAATGATTCGCTCCTATGACTACGAAAACGACCATATTCCCGATGTACTGAAAGCGTTTTCACTCTCGCTTTTCGGAAGAGCTAAATCGGTTGTATATTGTTCCATAAAAAATAACGGGAAATTCGGCGGTGTTTTGTGTATAGAAAGCTTTAAGGACGCAAAAAGTTTTTCCGACCTGAATATGGGGGAAATAAAGACGGTAAGTCGAATCATATCCTCTTACCTTTTCAAGCTGAGGGAATATCGCAGCGCCAAAACCACCATAGATCGTCTTACCAATTACGATAAACTCACCGGAATGCCGAATCTCAACAGGTTTAAGCGTATTGCGGAAGAGGCTCTTCGTGCGGAGATAAATCCCGAATCCCTTTCCCTTATTTATTACGACATTAACAATTTTAAATATATAAACGAAAAATACGGCGAGGAAAGCGGAGATCGTTTGCTGATTGACTTTGCGGAAAGTATCGCCCCAAACAACAGGGAAACCGTTTTTAGCTGCCGCGTATTTTCCGATAAATTTGTACAGTTGGTTCGCTGTTCCGAAGCGGAAGTTGAGGATATTGCCATTTCGGTAATAAATTCCTTTGTTTATAATGAACAGCTCAAGCACTCCGGTTACAAGGTTACTTTTTCCTGTGGTTTTTACACGTTCAGGGACAAGGAAACGGACATTAACATCGCACTCGACAATGTTACTCTTGCATCCAAATCGGAAAGAAACATAGCGGAAACTACCTGTGTCAGATACCGCGACGATATGCGAAGCGGCTTACGGCAGGAAATAGAAATGCTCAACAACGCCATGAAAGGCCTCATCAACCGCGAGTTCGTGGTTTATTATCAGCCAAAGGTGGCTTTGGAAAACTCCCATCTGGTGGGGGGAGAAGCTTTGGTGCGCTGGAAAAAACCAGACGGCACAATGATTCCTCCAAATGATTTTATACCATGTCTTGAAAAAAACGGCTTTATAACCGCTTTGGACTTTTATGTATATGAGGAGGTCTGCCGCTTTATAAAGAGCCGTGTGGACAAAAATCTGCCGATAGTTCCTATTTCGGTGAACGTTTCCATGCTTCATTTAAAGGAAGAGGGCTTTCTGGACAGGATAAACAGCTTGGTCAAAAGCTATGCCATACCGGCTAATCTGCTTGAATTCGAGCTTACCGAGGGAGTGTTTTTGGAAAATGAGAAGGAAGCCCTTAAGATAATGGAAAAAATGAAGGAAATGGGCTTCTTGGTCTCAATAGATGATTTCGGTTCCGGATTTTCTTCTCTTAACCTGCTTAAGAATATGCCTGTGGACATTCTTAAGATAGATAAGGAATTTTTCGCCCATGACACTCTTCAGAACAACGACCAGATAATTATTTCAAGTATCATCAATATGGCTAACCGCCTTCACATATCGGTAATATGCGAGGGCGTGGAAACGGTAGATCAGGTACATTTTCTTAAGGAAACCTGCTGTGATATGGTTCAGGGTTATTTTTACTCAAAGCCCGTAGACGAGGATATGTTCAGGGTGTTTAATTCAAATACCGACTTCCGCAAGGAAAATGAATGAAATAATTATATAACAAGTTGCGGTTGAATGGCGTTATTTGTTTTTTCGGATTATATAATGTAATTTTATTAAAGATCAGTATAATCTATATTTTGCCAAAAATTCCGGCTAACGGAATTTTGTTATACCTCATAGGGGACTGTCGCTTTTTTAGACGGTCCCCGAATTTTTAGGAACATAATACCGATAAGGATAAAAATATGGTCAAAATGTTTTATACTAACCAAAGCGCTTAAATTATTAATATTTTTTTAAAAATACTTGACAAATAGTACTATATAGTATTATACTATATAAAGATAATTGGAGGTGACAGAATGCCGCTGCAAACAAACGGAGGATTTCTGATAGGCAAGATCAAACAAATTCAGGGGCGGGTGTTTGAAAAAATGCTTTCGGAATACGGTATAAGCGAATTTAACGGAGCACAGGGGAGGATTCTTTTCGTTCTGTGGGAGAAAGACGGTATCCCCATAACGGAGCTTTCCGAAAAAACCGGACTCGCCAAAACCACCCTCACCGGTATGCTGGACAGGTTGGAGCTGTCGGGGCATATTTCAAGAAATTACGGACAAAAGGATCGTCGCACGGTAAAAATAAAGCTTACCGAAAAATCGTTGGGTCTCAGGGATAAATACGAGGCGGTGTCCGAGGAAATGAACAAAGTTTTTTACAGGGGGTTTAACGAAGATGAAATACTCGATTTTGAAAATCATCTTGGGAAGATCCTTGAAAATCTTATCAAAAAGGAGAAAGGGAATGGATAACAAGATAAAAAAGGATATCGAAACGCTGCGCAAAAACGCAGACATAGCCTATGTGGGTTCGGTAAACGGAGAGGGTTTTCCTCAGATCAAGGCTATGCTTGTGGCAGAACACGAAAAGATCGGAACTCAGCTTTTTTCCACAAACACAAGCTCAAAACGTGCGGAACAGTTTATGAACAATCCGAAAGCCTGCGTAT
>Ga0137308_102214_pt1 | contig 13954 bp, 17 predicted proteins | sample Inofrocosms_June_FD_97181 | JGI IMG/M metagenome (GOLD analysis project Ga0137308, IMG submission 97181) | Mouse cecal microbial communities from Vienna, Austria - N-Acetylneuraminic and N-Acetylglucosamine D2O microcosms_June | ecosystem: Host-associated > Mammals > Digestive system > Large...
AAATTTGATTTAATCTTTTTGATGCGGTTAAATACTAACCTCTTTTAAAACTGTGGGATTAGTTTTTAGTTGCAATGTCATTTAAAACTGTGGGTATTGCGTAAGTTTAATACCAATCTTTGATCAAGGTATAGACAAATAATGCGGATGATCAAAGATTAGTGTTTAGGGTGCAATCTTTAATCCAGTCTGTAACTTGATTAAAGATTGGTATATAATGGCATTGATATAAGGGGAACTAAAATGTTTATTATCGAAAAAATAGAAAATGAAATAAAATATTTTGATTTTTTTAAGCGTATATTAAAACGCGGGTTTAAACGCAGATTTGTGAAAGCTCCGCTTAAAACTGCCCTTACGGCTTTATGTCCTCTTTTGCTGATGGCGTTGACGACAATTATCTTTTCCAAAAGCTTTGAAGATAAAGTAGATAACTACCCTTTGTTTTTCTTTTGCGGAGAAATAATATTTCTCTTTCTCTTCGGCTCCGCCTATTCGGCGATGGATTCGGTAAGGGAAAACGCGGTATATATTAAATCGGTATATCTGCCAAAGCACCTTTTTGTATTGTCCTCCGTTCTTCAGAGCGCTGTTTTGATGGTATTTTTTACGATAATTATACTGCCGATAATGCTTTTTACCTCCGCGCCGTTTTCTTCGGCTATGCTTTTGCTGCCGCTTCTTATAGTGCTTATGTTTATGTTTGCTTTTGGTTTTTCCCTTATTTTAGCGGCATATAAACCTATTATTAAAAGACTCCGCCTGATTTATGTCGTTTTTTCCTTTGTATGGCTTATCGGATCTCCTGTTTTTTATCCGATGGAAATAATACCGGAAAAGATACGCTTTATTTTTTCCGTAAACCCCGCTGTCCACTATATGGAGATTATGAGAACCATATGCTGTTTGGGAAGTATGCCGTCGGAAACAGCTTTGATCCGGGCTTCGGTTTATTCGCTTCTTGTAATGCTGCTGGGAATATCCGTATTTAAAGCGAGAGAAAATAAATTTTTAATGAATGTATAGCAAATGTAATACTAATTCATTTTAAACTGTGGGATTAGTGTTTCGTGTGCCTCCCTTTTTATATTGTGAACATTACGTCAGTTTAAAAGGGATTGGTATGAAAGGAAAACCAATGACTACCGCTATAAAAGCCGAAAATGTCTCTCTGATATATAATGTACCTCCGAAAAACGGTGTGAAAGATTTTGCGGCAAGGCTTATTAAAAGGGAGCCGCTGCTTGATAAGATCGAGATACTGAAAAATATTTCCTTTACCCTTGAAAAGGGCTCTGCTTTAGCGCTTATAGGGGCCAACGGAGCGGGAAAAACCACTTTGCTTAAACTTATATCGGGGATAATGACCCCAACGTCGGGAAGAATTGTAACCAAAGGGTGTATTTCTCCTGTATTTGCGGAGAATAAAGGCTTCAATCCCTCGATGTCGGTAAAGAACAATGTTTACTTGGCGGGGTCTATGCACGGATTTTCGAGAGAGTATATGAAAAAGCGAATCAGGAGTATTGTTGAATTTGCGGAATTGGAGGAGCATCTTAATACCCCCGTAAAAAAATGTTCACCGGATATGACTTCAAGACTCGCTTTCGCTATCGCCGCTTTTCTGAAAACCGATATAATTATTGTGGATGAGGCGCTGTCGGTATGCGGGGAAAAATTCTGTGATAAATGCGTGAAAAAAATGTCTGAGATGAAGGCGAACGGCACTGCCATTTTATTCGTGTCTTATTCTGGTGAACAAATAATAAAGCTGTGTGAAAAAGCGATGTGGCTTGAAAACGGAGAAGTAAAAATGACGGACTCGGCGGAAAACACCTGCAAAGCTTACAACGAATTTTATGAAAGCTTGTCATAATTGTAATTGGAAATATAAAATGATAATTGGCTGAAAACGCTTTACAAAATATCGTATATATTGTATAATTATTTATAAATATTGTTAAATTATTTTCTTAGGAGAGAAAAGAAGAATATGAAAATAAAAAAGTTTGTTGTTTATATATTGGCGGCTGTTTTTGCGGCGGCAATGCAGCCAAACTTATATGCGGAGGGCAGCAACGATGCAATTATCGTTATTCCGTGGGACAGCGGAACCGGCGCAAGCGAATCAGAGCCTCCGGATATTTCCGACAGAGAAGTAAACGACACATCCAATCCCTCGGAAAGCGAGTCACAACCTACGGATTCCGAGCCTGTCGAATCAACCGTTTCCTCAGATACGGTTGATTCCGAAACCTCGGAAACAAACGATCCTTTTGAATTTGAGGAACCCGATAACTCTTCGCATACATCGTCAGGCGGAGATGAAACCACAACGGAGGAGCCTCAGATTTCTCTTGATACAGCACCTCCCACAGAGGAATCAACCACTGAGCCACCCACTGAAACCGAACCTCCTGCTGTTACAACAACTACCTCGGCCACGGAAACCGTTACAGAGCCTACAGTGGTTGACACCCCTGCTGAAACCGAATCATTGCCCGAAATAACAGAACCTCCCGCCGATACGACATCATCTAAGTTAGAGGAAACAACCTCCGCTGCGCCTATTCTCCCATCGGAAGACGGGAACGGAGCGGGTCCGGTAGAAGGCGATCCCGACGGTTTTATTACGACTATTTTATTGATAGCGGGAGCATTACTGTTGTTTGTGCTTATTCTGACAGTACCGCCTATATTCAGAAGGATCAAGAAAAATATAATTTACAAGTATGATTGATATTGTCATACTTACGGAATTTTACGATTATATACAAACAGTAAAACGGAGCCGATAAAATAGCTCCGTTTTACTGTTTGTATATGTTGCAGGAGATAATAACTTTAATACAGATAGGATTAGTCAATTATAAGCAAATATTGTTAATACTGTTCGTATAATTATCTATAAAAAATACTTTCTGTAGGTTATAAAATAAATTTGATTAAAACCATTCCAACAACTCCTGGTATTCCCAATGTTGTTGAAAGAAATACCGTAGCGTGATTTACCGCTATTCCGCAGCCCATAATTCCGCTTATTACCGATATCGTAACAAGAACGGTCAATCCGGACAGGGAGTTTAAAAGCATTGATTTAAGCGGTTTTTTTTGACTTCCACATATACGGAGATAGAAAAAGAGAGATATTGCGGCCAAAGTAATGGATATTGCTTCCACTTTCGGTGTCCTTTCTTTTTTAAACAAGTTGCCAAATTCCTTGGTTAAGCCGGGGATTTTTATTCCCGGCTTAACCAAGGGCATAAGAGACTTTTCTTGCAAAATCTCTTATACCAATCTTTGATAAAGTTATAGACAAATAATACATTGGTATTAAACACTTGCCGCCTAAGAAGCGGGGGACGGCGGGCAGCGGTTATAATCTGTCGATGAAATTTACCGTTATTCCTTTTTCCTTAGCAATTTTTAAAAGATGGGCATAGCGATGCTTCAGCGAAATTTGTTCATATATAAGCGATTCTATGAGCAAATCGTCCGTGGTCAGATTAAAAAGCTGTTCGTTTTTTATCATTTGGTCTGATATCTTCTCTATTTCGGATAGTATTCCGGTTTTTTCCGATGAGGTGTTGTCCTTTGTTTTAAGCATTTTTGCGCCGCCTTCCTTGTTGTTTTTTAATATATATTAGGAAGGAAAGCGGATTATTACAGTTTTTAAAATTTATGTTGTATCGGTTCACGATACTCGATTAATACCTATTTTTGATCAAAGTATAGACAAATTTTGTTGTCGATCGGGAATTAGTATTATGGTGCAATCTATAATCAAGTCTGCAACTTGATTATAGATTTGTATAAATTATCAACCCGTGTATTGGTATTTTCCGAGCTTGCTTGAGATGCGTTTGTAAAGACAGTTTAGCATAAATAAGGTTTGGACTCGTAAAATGACGACTTCGACCTTATTAAATTCCGGTTCACTTATTATTTACTGCCGCCCTTTTGATTTTAAACAATAAAACCCCCAGACTCACACCCATAACAATATGTCCTGTCCCAGAAATTCCCGCTATAGAAGCGTCCAATGCTTTTTCCGGATTATCGGCAAGTACCTGTGTTAAACCTCTTATCAGAAATCCGATAGCGGTGATATTCAGACCTACGTTGTATGTAAGAATAAATTTTCCCACATTCTTTTCTCCGGAAAAAGCAAAATTTTTTTCAATCAACATCAGTATCAGAAAAAACACCATTCCCAAAAGAAAATAATGAGTGTGAATAACCGAAAGTCTTGTATCTCCCGTAAATCCGTTAAATTTTGTAAATTCGCGGTAAAATACTCCGAATGCCATAGCGGCGATGGCATAGATAAAAGCAAAATTTGCGTAACGCTTGGACATAATGATTCTCCTCCTCGTCAATTTATTCATTTGATATACAAATAGTATATTGAGCTTGTTCCTATAAAAGAACAGTGCAATATTGTTATTATTTTAACACAGCCGCAAGTGAATTTCAATAGAAAACGGCCTTTTTTTCAACAAAAAATTAACCTTTTTGCCATTGTTTTTTTGATTTGAAAATGTTACAATAATTCATATTGTATTCATATGCAAATTTAAAAAGGGAGATGTGAGCGAATATGGCAGAGACTTTAAAAAAAGCGATTGCGGCCGGCTTTATGATAGGAATAGGCGCGGTAATTTACATAAGCTGCGAAAATAAAATCGCCGGGGCTTTGTTGTTTACAGTGGGGCTGTTTGCTGTTTGTGCCTTTGGAATGAACTTATTTACGGGAAAAATAGGGTACATTATATCGAATAAGAATAAACCCAACTGTATTGTAATATGGATTGGGAATTTTTTGGGAGCAATAACGGGTATGGCGCTCGTGCGTATCGCAAAGCCTTCCTTACATACGGCGGCAAGGGAAATGATGAGCGCTAAATTGCAGCAAAGTTACATAGGAATACCGATTTTGGCATTTTTTTGCGGTGTGCTTATGTATCTGGCGGTGGAAAATTACAGGGCGAATCCCCATGGGTTCGGCAAGGTGGCAGGTTTGTTTTTATGCGTATCGGTATTTATATTATGCGGATTTGAGCACAGCATTGCCGATATGTGTTATGCGGTTTTGGCGGTTGAAAGCATTGAAGAGGCGTTAAGATATTTGTTTTTTTTGGTTGTCGTATCGGTGTTTAACGGAGCGGGGGCACTGGCGGTAAGGTGGCTTACGGTAAAAAAGGAGGCTTGATATTCCGGGATAATTTTGTACGTTTTCCAAAAGGATTCGATAGGTTATCTTTTCGGAATAACTACTAAATGCTTAAGTATTTCTCCGCTTTCTTGGGTTTGCTTCGGTTTTATATAGCGTTTTACAAATACTAAGAATAGTATAAATTATAAAAACGGTTTTTAAAAGCTCGTATATACGAAATTTCTCTTATTCGTTTATACGGGCTTTTTTTGTATCGTGTTTTTATCTGTACAATAAAACGTACATATATCTATTGCGGAGAAACGGACGGATATGGTACAATATGGCTGCGGATAAGAACCGATACTTATGCTTGGGGTTGAAGCTTTAATATAGCCCACAACTTGATTAAAGCTTGGTATGAATTGTTTTTAATTTAAAGAAGGGAGATAAAGAAAATGATCATTATTATATTGACTGGTCTGGTTATGACTGCGGTTGTGGTGCTCTTAAGCGATAAAAAGGTTAATATATTGGAGATAATCGGTTTTATAGTTGGCGTTATAGGGTCATCGGCACTGTTGGTGGGAGTTAATATAATACTGGGGTATAGACTCACCGATCTTTTTGGAGTAATAGGGGCGGTTTTGCTGGTTGCGGCTTTAGTTTACGGCAAGGGAATAAAATTACGAAAACGCTGACTTCAACTGAAACAATATACCGATGGGTTTTAGACAAAAAAACGCAATTCAGCCCGATTTAAGCTGAACTGCGGTTTAAAAATATTTGTATCAAGGCAACACCGCGCAAAGACCTGGCTACGTACTTTGCCGCGCATACGCTTGCATCTTTTCCGTCGTTTTGGATAATCTAACGAAAAAGCTGACTGCGCGTCTTCACGACAATTTTTGTGAGGTATTGCCTTAAGTTTCTGCTTGGTAAGTTTTATATCTGCAAAGCAGTTATTACTTGAAATATCTGTTTAAAAGACCGTTAAACGCCTTGCCGTGTCTAGCCTCGTCCTTAGCCATTTCGTGAACGGTATCGTGAATGGCGTCTAAGCCCAGCGCCTTAGCCTTCTTTGCAATATCCATCTTTCCTGCGGTAGCACCGTGCTCCGCCGCGAGTCTGAGTTCAAGATTCTTTTTGGTGGAATCGGTAACAACCTCGCCAAGCAACTCGGCAAACTTTGCGGCATGCTCTGCCTCTTCGTAAGCGATTCTCTTATATGCTTCTGCAACTTCCGGGAAGCCTTCTCTGTCGGCAACTCTCGACATTGCAAGATACATGCCCACTTCGGTGCACTCACCGGTAAAGTTCATTCTGAGACCTTCAACGATTTCGGGGTCAACGTCCTTTGCAACTCCTACTCTGTGTTCATCGGCAAATACGAGACCTTCCGCGCTCTGTTCCTGGAATTTGGAGCCGGGAGCACCACACTGAGGGCACTTTTCGGGAGGCTCGTTTCCTTCATGAACATAACCGCAGATAGGGCAAACATACTTTTTCATAGCTTTTGATCTCCTTTTTCTTTATTTTTTTCAGCGAAAACAGTAATCGTTACTGTTTTTACTACATTATAACAAGCGCGGAGTGAATTGTCAAGTAAAATTTGTAAAAATCGCGTTACGGTAATATTCCCGTCAAATCGAAATCCGGAGTCATTTCTCCGCAGGCCGATTCCTTTTCCTGAGCGAACCCGTCAAACCCCAATCTTTCGCATTCGTTCAGTACCTTATTGTACTCGAAGGTGGTGAGTTTCCTGTTTAATTCCGGGAACCCGGCAATTTTTCCACATGGATAATATTGCCGCATAACGCTGATAAGAACCTTTCCGCTTAAATTTTTCAGCTTGTTAAAGAGCAGGATACTGTCTTTGTAACAGCCCGGGAGCACCAGATGGCGTATTATTACCCCCTTTTTCATAAGGCCGTTTTCCATTACATACCTGCCTGTCTGTCTCACCATCTCCTCAACCGCCGAATAAGCCGCGTCAAAATAACCGACGGCTTTTGAATATCTTACCGCAAGCTCTTCGGAGCAGTACTTCACATCGGGAAGGTAAATATCCGCCAGCCCGTCCAGCATTTTGACGGTTTCCACACTTTCATAACCGCCGCAGTTAAATACGACGGGAATAATAAGCCTGTACTTTACCGTTTCAAGCGCCTTTATAATTTGCTTTACATAATGTGTGGCGGTGACGAGATTTATATTTTCCGCGCCCTTTTCCTGTAATTCCAGAAAAATCTCCGAGAGACGATCCACGGAAATTTCCTTTCCATATCCTAAATGGCTGATTTTATAATTCTGACAGAAAACGCAGCGCATATTGCAGCCCGTAAAGAATACAGCTCCGCTTCCGTTTTTTCCGGATATTGGCGGCTCTTCCCCAAAATGGAGCATAGCCGCCGCGGCTTTTATGGTTTCCGCAGCGCCGCAAAAGCCCGTCTCCCTGCTTCTGTCCACATTACAGCGGCGGGGGCACAAATTACATTTTTTGTTTTCCGCGTCTTTTTTATTCATTGCCCTTTATTTTTCTCCCGAAGCCCTTATTTTACGAATTTTTTTGCACACCGCCTCCGCCTTTTTGCGGCTTCCCGCCGCGGTTATATTTGTCTTTCCCGCTGCCGCTAAGGCCGACATTTCCTCACACAGCTCCGCCAGATATCTGTAATCGGACAGCAGCCGCGCCCGCTCTCTTACATCCTCTTTCCCTTTCGTTAGCGCGGGTGAAGGGGAAACGGCGTCAAGGGCTTTCCGATAAGCGTTTCCCATATCGGAAACCGCATTGTAAAAAACATAATTTTCGGCTAATACAAGCAGGTTTTTTGTATCCGCTTCTGGCAGCGGCAATTCAAACAGTGCTTGTCCCATTTTTTGGATAATATACGTTCTTTCCTCATCCCCGGCCGTTGCCGATTTAAGTGAAAGCTCCGAAGCCGCCTGACGCTTTACATCGTCCTTTCCCCTTATATCGGGAGCGGAAAAGCTGAACACTTCGTCCACGGTATATATATCACGTATCGACAGACCGTGAAAGGCTATCGTATAAAGTGCCGCAAAAGCGCTGAGATCGCCATTTTCCGTAATTCCGAAGCTTGAAATGGGTTTTACGGAAACGTTTTTGAAAAACGTTTCTTCATTAAATCGTGTGACGAAGGCTAGTTCGTTTCGGGAAATCTTCATGACAGCCGCCCCTACTTTTACGGCGAGCTCATTCCGTTTTTTATTTAGGATATAAGAAAAAATAGGGCCGAGTTTTACGGGGGATGCGATTTTTCCGTTTCTGTTTGAAAAATACTTTATTTCCATCGGAGGGAGTATGGTATACACCGAACCGAAGCTTTTTTGTTCCTCCTCTTGAATCGGGAAAAAGAAAAGCCGCTTTCCCTTGTTCAGCTCCCGTATAAGTGCGCAGCTCATAAGCCCTTTCAGCCGAGGCTCCGAAGCGTCGGGGTACTCCCGTCGGCAGATATCAGCGATCGAGGACTTAGAGGAAAAGACGGATTCGTAAACGGAAAGCTTTATTTTTCCGTAGGTTCTGTCATTTTTTTTGAGCATTGCCTTTACCGCGAAGGAAGCGGCGCCGATTATCCGGTCTGTGTCCTCTCTTTTCAAGGGAGAATCGCAGTAGTCAAAAATCGGGTCATGAGGGAGGAAAAGCGGTTCTTGTAAAAGCATCTTATTGTCCCTTTCGTTTATATGAAAAAATTGTAAAAGCAGCCGTTTTATTGATATTAAGGCAACGCCGCGCAATTAGCGGCTAATGCCTTTGCCGTCCGCTCGCTTGCGCTTTTTTCAGCATGTTGCACAAATCCTTCTTGACAGGCGTTAGCCTGTCTGCGTCGAATTTATACAATCTGCCTACAAAATCGGCGGCGCGATCGAACGGCAATAATTGTGCGGCGCAGCCTAAACACGTTTTTCTCTCATTATTATATTATAATTTTCTCCCGTTTTCAAGCAAAATATTGAAACATTATAGGAAATATGATATAATTTTAAAAAAAGAAAAGGAATAATTAAAAATGCCCATAAGAATACCAAACGGACTTCCCGCTTTTAAAACACTTCTTCGGGAAAATATATTCGTAATGCAAAGCGACCGCGCTTCTGGTCAGGATATAAGACCACTTAAAATAGGAATAGTCAATTTGATGCCCACAAAAATAGAAACGGAAACTCAGCTTTTAAGGCTCCTCAGCAACACGCCGCTTCAGGTGGATATTACTTTGATTTATACCGAAACGCATTTGCCGAAAAACACAACGTGGGAACATTTACAAAATTTTTATACCACCTTCGACAAGGTAAGGGAACAGTATTTTGACGGAATTTTTATAACGGGAGCTCCCGTTGAAAAGCTGGAGTTTGAGGAGGTCAACTACTGGACCGAGCTTTGCCACATTATGGAATGGAGCAAGAGCCACTCCTTTTGTACCGTACATATTTGCTGGGGGGCGTTTGCAGGGCTGTACTATCACTACGGAATAAATAAAAAGCCGCTGCCGAAAAAACTTTTCGGGGTATTCCCACATAAGGTGGAGGTGGCAAATCACCCTTTGCTGAAGGGATTTGACGATGTGTTTTTTGTACCTCATTCGCGCCATACCGAGATAGACACTGCGGATATAGAGCTGTGTCCCAAGCTTACGGTGCTTGCCTCCTCTGACGAAGCGGGGGCGTATATAATTGCCGACGGTTCCAATCGGCAGATTTTTATAACCGGACACGCGGAATACGATCGTGACACGTTGAAAAACGAGTATTTAAGGGATAAGGAAAAGGGGCTTGAAATAGAAGTGCCGAAAAATTACTTTCCTTATGACGATCCCTCGCTTACTCCGCTTATAACATGGAAGGGTCATGCAAGCCTTATGTATAGCAACTGGCTTAACTTCTGCGTATATCAGGAAACGCCCTATGATCTTAACGATCTTATTTCGTTTTAGCTATTATGGGACTTATACCGATCTTTGATCTTCCATATTATTTGTCTATAATCTGCTCAAAGATTAGTATTAATTCTTCCCCTCCGCCAATAGGCATAATATTATAGGCTTATTCGGAAAATGCAAAGCGGGAAAATCCGGTCTTGTAAATGAACATCCTTCGTTCAAAAGTTTCTGACTCAACCTTTGGTTGAGCTGTTTTTCTACCTGTGGTTGTGGAATAAAGGCGTTTTCAACCTATGTTCCCTTCAAAAAAACTATAAAATATCTTAAAATATGGTTATAAAATTTTTTACTTTTTGTCGAAAGGAATAAAAGAATATGTCAAAAACAACTTTAGGGCAGAAAATCGGGAGCTTACGGCGTGAAAAGGAATGGACTCAGGAGGAGCTTGCGGAAAAGCTGGGCGTTTCGGCGCAGGCTGTTTCAAAGTGGGAAAACGACGTTTCTTGCCCGGATATTATGCTTTTGCCGGAAATATCAAAGCTGTTCGGAGTTACCGTGGACGCCCTGCTAGGCTGTGAGCCGCAAATGCCCGTTCAGTTGGTACCCAAAGAGGAGAGAAAAAAGATTGACAGCCTCATGTTAAGAATAATTGTTAATTCGAATGACGGCGACAAGGTAAGGATAAATCTCCCCATGGCTTTAATAAAAACGGGAATAGAACTTGGTTTTAATATGTCTCAGGTATCGGGCAGCCGCGCACTTGACGGTATTGACCTTAACCAGATTATGTCCATGGTCGAAAACGGTCTTATAGGGAAGCTTGTTGAAGTGGAGAGCAACGATGGAGATAACGTGGAAATAGTTGTGGAGGAGGTATAATAATCCCTTTTTAAACTGTGGGATTGGTGTTTTGGGCGCCATTTCATTTTAAGGACATGTTCGCATAGGATATGCGCATGTCTTTTCTGCAAATTTTCCCGATGACTGGGTCAAAATTTCTTGACGGGTTTATAGCGTAATGCTTATCTGCTAAATTTTTCCTTGTTATCCGAAAAATTATGCTCGCAAATCAGCGAACTCATTTTATGAGAACAAGTTCTAAACTGTGGGTATTACGTAACTTTAAAATGGAATTGGAATAAACCGAAATTTCCCCCAAAACATTCGGAATAAAAGATAATGAAAATAATTGTTAAAGATTCCGATATGAATTTAAAGATTATATTGCCGAGCAGACTTGTTTTAAACAGCCTGACGGCTTATTTGGCACCGCATTTCATAAATCGGAAAACGGGAGCCGACAAAAACGGTTCCGTATCTGAAATCACGGGCAAACAGCTCCTCTTGATTTTTCGGGAAATAAACCGTTACAGAAGGAAACACAGAGATTGGGTTTTGTTAGAAGCTGAAAGCGGCAGTTCGGGGGAAAAGGTGATGATAAAGCTTTAGCGATACTTTGATTGAAACGTTCTTATGCGGTCTTGATTTTGATTTTTTAATGGATTTTTGGCGATTAATACTTAGAAACTGTTCCAATAGGAATGGTTTCTAAGTCTTGTTTGAAAAATCGGAAACGCCGCCTTTTCGATGCCAAACGATCATCTTTCGCGTCAAAAAGCCTCGTCAAACGACGGTTTGACTGCATTTTTTTCCTTTTTAGCTAACCTATATTGATCAAAATCCGTCATTTCCTCTATTTTCAAACAAGCCCTAATTCCTGATCAAAGTATAGACAAATTTTGTTGTCGATCGGGAATTAGGGCTTAAGGTGTAATTCTCAATCATCTTGTAGACCCTGTGAAATTTTGTCTGTAAGATGATTGAGAATTAGTATAAGCGGTTGTCGGGTTAATTGTGGTCGAATTAGATGTCATTTTCTGAACACATTTTAAAAATCACACAAGCCAATATTCAAACTTGTGTGATTTTTTATTTTATAAATTAGTGATTTATTGATTTGTCAACATTAAAACAGTAGTATCTTTTCATTTGGACGGCAATATTTTCAAAAAATTAAACAGCCCCTTGCACCCCTCAACAACATCCTCATAAGTCTCGTCAAAATTCCCCGTATACCATGGGTCGGCTATATCTTGACCTTTTCTTTCGGTAAAATCAAGAAGTTTGTATACCTTATTGTCTTTGTCATCTCCGATAATGCGTCTTAAATTACGGATATTATTACCGTCCATTACAATAAGGAAATCGTATTCTGAATAATCTTTTTTTGTAACCTGACGAGCCGCGTGGGGTGAAAAAGGAATTTTCATTTGTATAAGCTTGCGTCTGGTACCCGTATGTATGTCGTTTCCAAGCTCCTCGATGCTTGTGGCTGCGGAAGATACAAATATCTCGGATGAAAGACCGGAATCGGAAACAATTTTTTTCATCACAAATTCCGCCATCGGGGAACGGCATATGTTGCCGTGGCAGACGAAAAGTATTTTAATCATAATTAAAATTCCTCCTAAAATGCGTTGATTTGCCGTGTTTTGGCACGTTTTGCGAGGTTTACTTTTTCAAAGATAATTGTTAAAAAAATCACAGAATGAGCAAAACGGGGCAAAATGTGGCAAGTTAAAGCCGTGAAACGTAGTAAAAACGTAGTAGGAATTGGGAGTTTTTACTACTGCGGAATCCCATTAACAAACATTCCATATTCTTCATCACTCATAATTTTTTCTCTATAAATTGCTTCATTGGGTATGTTCCAGTTAAGGGTACAGTTTCGATTTAAGCTATCCAAATATAAGGCAGTCATAATCAACACATATTTTTCTGAATCATTCTCTGTTCCATTAAAATTCACAAATTCTGCTATCCATTTTTTAAATGCTTCCATCCTATTTTCGGGTATCAAGGGAAATGGGTAACAGGTGTCGAGATGTTCCTTTATACCATCTCTTATATCATAGTTGCTGCTTCCTAAATTATCGGGTCTATGCACTTCAATAAACAATTCTGTATAATTGTAACTGTAGTCATGTTGTATCCCGGTAGTTTCTCCTTTACCCTCATCCATATTTTGCAGACGTTTATGTAAATATGAAAGTGCCAGCTTTATAGCATTTTTATAAAACTCGACCTTTGTCTTATTGTCATTATCTGTAATCTCTGTATTGAAAATCTTGATAAAATCACTGAAGCAACTTTCTTGATTATAATATCCCCTCTCACTGTATTCCTTTGAGAGTGCCGCAATATACTCTGAATACACTTTATATTCTATCGGCTGTTTAATGATTTGTTTCTTATATTTTTCAATTCCGACAACCTCATACACCTTAACTCCCTCAATAATTTTGTCAAGGAAAGCAATACAAACCTTCAAGAAAGTATACCAGCAAATATCTATACATTTTAAAATATCTATGAATATCCAAAAGTGGACACTCTATCAATGGTCATGTTTTTACTGTATAAATTCATCAAAGTTTCCGTACACTCTTATAGCAGTAATATTTGAAACTTCAGAGTTTCTCAATATTCTATTTTTATTCATAATGTTCCTCATTCTCAATTTTCTTACTCATATATATTATTTTTGATAGATCATTTATACAGTACAGTTTCTGTCATTAAGATGTAATATCAGCATCAGCCTGGTTAGACAAAGTGTGATTCTGTTCTGTTAGTTGTGAACTGTATTGTGACATAAATCCTCGCATTGAAGCTTGCCCCATCTTCTCCCAACTGTATGCACTACGATCAATTCCAGAAATAGAATCTTGCAAATTTCTGAAAGTTGTTGGCACTACAACTACTTTCTGTGATAAATCTGTCACGCCTTCAATCCCATCTTTTTTCACTTCTATACGGCGATCATTACATATTTCAATTTCATAAGTATATGTAATTCTTTGATCTGCTAATGTAGAATACTCTATTCGACATTCAA
>Ga0137308_102217_pt1 | contig 13936 bp, 12 predicted proteins | sample Inofrocosms_June_FD_97181 | JGI IMG/M metagenome (GOLD analysis project Ga0137308, IMG submission 97181) | Mouse cecal microbial communities from Vienna, Austria - N-Acetylneuraminic and N-Acetylglucosamine D2O microcosms_June | ecosystem: Host-associated > Mammals > Digestive system > Large...
CTCGATCGTCCAGTTCGCCATGTTCTGGCGGTTCAGGTTCACATCGTTGCGCTTGAACTCCTGCTCCATACGGTAAAGCGGAAGGGAGTTGACATATTTTCCATTGATGATGGCAGCTTCCAGGGATGGAGTGACAATGCTTCCCCGCAGCAGATCCTTTGGACGCTGTGCCTTTACAACGGTTTCATCATCCATACCGGCATAAACCGCTACATGGTGTTCTTTTACTTCAAAAGAAGCCGGATGGAATTCCAGCCTTTTATATACTTCATCTGGAAGACGCTTATATTTTCCATCCGGAAATGCTTCTTTTAGTTCTTCTTCTGACATTTCATGTTTTATAACCGTTACAGGCATTCCTTTTAAGTCGTCTTCACGTTTCCCTTTCTGCTTCTTTTTCCTGCGGATGACAGCTTCCTCAAAATCCGGTTCTTCTGTCTGTGTGCCCGGTTCGCTGGCTGTGGCTTCCGGTTCGTTAAAAAACAGGCTCATCTGCCCGTCAATCACATTCATTTTTTCAGAATGCCGTCCGAAACGTTGTCCGCGCAGAATGGCTATCTGTTCCAGGATCAGTTCCTGGTTTTGAGTCATCCGGGCAATATTTTTCTGTAGCGAGAGTATGATCCCGATGAGTTCATCCCTGTCGGCATTATTCAGTTCATCTGCTGTATAAATAATCTTTTCCATGTCACAATTATAGCATACACAGGATATTCCTGCTCAGAATTTTTTGACTGGCTTCGTCAGGATGACGACAGCCTATACCGTCACAAAAGGCGCTTTCAAAGATATCGGATTATTTTTTGGATTTAATTAGAAAAAAGCGCAAAGCTGTTTCTGAAAGCTGCACAGGATGTTTCTGTACAGCTTTCTTCCCTGTACAGAAACGGGAAAGCGACACCGGAAAAGGGGCAGGAAATTTCTATGTTTTGCACAAAACCTGTCAGCATGCCTGTCAGCAGGTCCTTTCCGGTGTGACTTCCTGGATCCTTCTTTTCTGCTCGACGGCAAGCCCCTGCATCAGCCATGTGAACTGTTCCGGTGTGATCTCACGGGCTTCTGACGCTGTTCTTGGCCACTGAAAGCGCCCCGCTTCGAGTCTTTTATAAACAAGCACAAAGCCGTCGCCTTCCCATAAAAGTCCTTTGATGCGGTCTGTCCGCCTGCCGCAGAACAGAAAAAGGCAGCCTTTTTGAAACGGGTCCAGCGAAAAATGATCCTGTACAACTCTGGCCAGGCCGTCGATTCCAAAACGGAGATCCGTGTAGCCGTACGCCAGGTAAATCCGGCTGTATCGTTTTACATTACCAAGCATTGGCCAGTGCCTCCATAACTTTTGCGATAAAATCTGCCGAGGCAGATTCGGCTACTTCTATGGTAATATTTCCTTTTCTGATAACAGCTGCGGCTGACGCAGGGAACTGCTCCTGACAGATGTCTGCCGGAAGTTCAACAAAGGGCGATACCCGCAGGGGCTGTCCTGTATTTTCCACTGCCTTCCTGCGAAGTATTCTCAGCCAGTAATAATACCGGGACTCTTTGATATTCCTGTCATTACACCATTCCCTGACGGTCATGCCGCTTTCCATGCGTTCCTTTATGAGCATGGCCCAGCGCTCTGCGACTACATCGTGTTTTAAATCTGACATTAACTGCACCTCACTTTCAAAACTGGTATGAGTTTTCAAAGCTATGTACATGGACTGTGAAAAGTGATATAAGTTTTCACAGTTTCAATAGTAACTAATAATAGCCTTGAGATAGATTATTCTCAAGGCCATTATATACAAATTTCTTCTATTATGCACGGTACGCGCTTTTTACCGTTTACGTCAGATGTGCACAGCAGGCAGTCACTAAGGCATTAGAGATGATGAATGATGGACACAGCCGGATTATAGACGTTGACCCTGCAAAGTTCTTTGATACTGTAAACCATGACAAGCTGATGACTATTTTGGGCAGGACTATCAAGGACGGCGATTTGAGAACGGTCAAAAACCTGCCGGATAGAAAATAGCTTGACACATAAATCCTACAAATGTAATATTATTTTATACATTGCATTCCTGACAGAGATTTTAAAAATTTTAAAATATTATATGATGATCAGGAAAAACAGACAGGAAAAAGGGAGCTATTGGAAGATAACAGGCAGGGAAGAAAGAGAGCTATTGGAAGATAACAGGCAGGGAAGAAAGAGGGCTATTGGAAGATAACAGGCAGAAAAAAAGAAAGCTGTCAGAAGAAAACAGGAGGTAATGATGAAAAGAAAGGACAATCATTTTAAAGTGATATGCGGGTTCTTTTTATGTGCAGTTATTCTAACAGGCTGTTCCGGCGGCCATCAGGCGGGAGAAGAAATTTCCGTAGAAGACGGGAGAGAAGAGCCGAAGGAAGGAATAGCGGATGCAGGAAAAACGGATACAGGAAAAACGGAAGAAACAGAAACGGGGAATCGGGAGGCAGAGCCGAAGAGCGCTTCTATAGAGGCAGACAGAGAGGCTTCCAAGAAGGATATTGTGATGGAACAGGGAATGATCACTCCGGAGGTCATCAGCACAGACTGGTCGGAATATTTCAACGGGCTGAACGGGACGGCAGTTATATATGACGCTGCCCACGGAAAATATGCAATATATAATGATGGTCCTGCGTTGGAGAGAAGGTCGCCATGTTCCACGTTTAAGATCGTTTCCTCTCTGATCGCACTGGAAAACGGCATTATCATACCGGAGGATTCCACCCGGGTGTGGAGCGGTGAGATATTCTGGAATGAAGACTGGAATAAAGATATTGATTTCAGGGAAGCATTCCGCACTTCCTGCGTATGGTATTACAGACAGGTCATAGATGATATCGGAGAGGATATGATGCAGAAAGAACTGGATAAACTGCAGTACGGCAACAGTGATATTTCCGACTGGGAGGGGAGGCTGAACACAAACAATAATAACCGGGCTTTAACCGGTTTTTGGCTCGAATCGTCTTTAGGGATATCCCCTAAGGAACAGACGGAGGTAATGGAACATATCTTTGGCGAGGATTCGGATTATTCAGAAAAAACGCTGGATGAGTTGAAGCAGGTCATGCTGGTATCGGAACAGGAGCGGGAAGATATTTCCATATACGGGAAGACAGGAATGGGAAAAGCCGGGGGCGTTGTCGTCGACGCATGGTTTACCGGATTCGCGGAAAGCACGGAGGGGAAGATATACTTTTGTGTGCATCTTGGAAGAACAGACGGCATGAATGTATCCAGCGCGGGGGCAAAGGAGATCGCGCTTCAAATCGTGTCGGACTATTATGAGGAAGAAGCCGAAGAATGGACTGATACAAAAAGCGGATAAAGTTGCAGGCGGATTGATTGATACCGGCTGTAAAAAATGTTAAAATATTGTATATTTTATATGTATTATACAAAGGAGAAGGATTACGATGAGTGATTTTCCTGATTTAGTGGAATTATGCAAAGGACACAATATTTACATCCAGACACACAATTTTCCGGACCCGGACGCGATCGCTTCTGCTTACGGGCTTCAGAAACTGCTGCTTTTTTATGAGATACCTTCAACGCTCTGTTATGACGGCAGAATCGATAAACTAAGCGCGTCGAAGATGCTGGAGGTATTTCAGATACAGATGCTGTCTTATGAAAGCCTACTGCCGGATATGCAAAAGGACGATTATATCATATGTGTGGATTCCCAGAAGCACAGCGGTAATGTTACTGATTTTGTGGGGGATGAGGTGGCATGTATCGACCATCACCCTACCTTTGTACAGATGGATTATCGATATCAGGATATCCGCATTACGGGAGCGTGTGCTACTTTGATTGCTGAGTATTATAAGAAAGCGGGAAAGGAGCCGGACCGCGATACGGCGACAGCGCTTCTTTACGGATTAAAGATGGATACACTGCAGTTCACGAGAGGGGTGACAGGGGCTGACATTAAGATGTTTGAATTTCTGTTTCAATACTGTGATCAGGAAAAACTGGCAGATTTAGAGAGAAATAATATGGAGTTTGACGATCTGAAGGCATACGGCGCGGCGATCGAGAGCATAGAACTCTATGATAAAACAGGATTTTCCTGTATTCCGTTTTCCTGTCCTGATGCGTTGATCGCGATACTTTCGGATTTTATCCTTGCGTTGATCGAGGTGGAGGTTGCGGTTGTATTTTCTTACAGAGAGGACGGGATAAAGCTTTCCGTGCGCTCTGAAGATCCGAAGATTCATGCGGGAGATATGATCCATGATGCTCTTCTGGGTATAGGAAACGGCGGCGGACATGCCTCTATGGCGGGAGGGCTGATCAAAAAGGAGAATGTGGGAGCGCTGGGGCGTTATCCGAAGGATGCGGTCAGAAATCTGTTTTTAAAAGTATTAGAAGGAAAAGAGGCAGTACATGTTGAATAAAAATATGCAGGGAGGATACCGGAATGCGCATTCTGATCGCTGAGGATGAATCAGAACTTGCAAAGGGGTTAAAGTTTTTGCTGGAAAAGAATAAATTCTCTGTGGACATAGCCGCTGACGGGGCGGAGGCGCTGGATTATTTTTGCGGCGGGAATTACGACGTTATTATACTGGATATTATGATGCCGAAGATGAACGGGCTGGAGGTTTTAAGGAGCATCAGAAGGACGGGGGCAAATGTGCCGATCCTGATGCTGACGGCTAAAGCGGAGATCGAGGACCGGGTGGCAGGGCTGGAGGCGGGAGCGGATGATTATCTGCCGAAGCCGTTTGCGAGCCGGGAGTTTATTGCCAGGGTAAAGGCGCTTTCGCGCAGGAATACGGGATATGCGGAGCAGCTTTTATCCTTCGGGGATGTAAAGCTGGACTGTAACCGGTATGAACTTATCTGCGGGAAAGAAAAGATACGACTGAACAATAAGGAGTTCCAGCTGATGGAACTGTTCATGCGGCATCCGCATTTTGTATTTTCAGCCAATCATCTGATGGACAGAATCTGGGGGCAGGATTCCGAATCGGATATCAGCGTGGTTTGGACTTATATCGGGTTTATCCGGAAGAGGCTGAAACAGGTTAATGGCGGCATTGAGATCAGGACTGTCCGCGGCGCGGGATATTCACTGGAGGAGGCGGCATGCTGAAGAAGATGCGGAGGCGGTTCATGTTATCCGCAATGGCGGCTTTCGGAGCGGTGATGCTGGTGATCGTCATCGGGATCAATGCGGTGAATTATGCGCAGACCAGATCCGTGCAGGATGATTTGATCCGGAATCTGTTGGAGTATGAGCAAAGGGCCCTGACGGAGCCGAAAAAACCGCGGCCGCCTATCGGGGAGATGCCGGGACGGGGACCGGAGGATGAGTTTACGACCCGGTTTTTTACGGTACACTGCGATCTGTCCGGGGAAGTTAAGGGGATTTCCAGAGACCATATTTCTTCGGTGGATGAAGAAACGGCGAAAGCCTATACGGAAAAGATACTTCTGAAAGGGAAGGAAAAAGGATACTACGGAGAATATCGTTATCAGGTAAAGACGGATGCGTCCGGGATCACGGTTTTGTTTTTAAACGTTGCGAAAGATATGCAGTTTATGAGGACGCTGCTATTGGTGTCTTTGGTCATAGGGGTCTGCAGTTTTCTGGTTGTTTTTGTCCTGATCTTCGTTTTTTCCGGATATGCGGTGCGGCCCTATATCAAAAATATAGAGCGGCAGAAGAGGTTTATTACGGATGCGGGGCATGAACTGAAGACGCCGATCACTTCCATTGCGACCAGTGCGGATATCGCGGCGATGGAGCATGAGGGCGATGAATGGATCGCCAATATTCAGAAGCAGAGCGCACGGCTGTCGAAGCTGGTGGGGAATCTTGTGGCGCTGTCAAGGCTGGATGAGGAGATGCCTTTTCCGGAAAAGGATACGTTTTCCCTGAGCGATGCGGCGTGGGAGAGCGCGGAGCCCTTTGCGGTCATCGCAAAGGCGGAAGGAAAGAAATACAGGCAGAATATAGAGGAAAATCTGGCATTGTACGGGGAGCGGAATGCCGTGCAGCAGATGCTGTCCATTCTGCTGGATAATGCGGTGAAGTATTCTGACAGAGGCGGGGAGATCCGATTGGATATTTACCGCAGGAAGAAAAAAATTTATATAGAAGTATTTAATACCTGTGATCTGCCGGATGTTTCCGAGTTGGAGAGGGTGTTTGACCGGTTTTACCGTCTGGATGAATCCAGATCGGCGGCCGGTGGCGGAACGGGGATCGGGCTGTCCATGGCGCAGGCTATCGCGGAAAATCACGGCGGCAGGATCGAGGTAAAAAGTCAGAGCGGGAAGACGATCCGGTTCAGGGCTGTTTTGTAAAGAGGCATCGGGGTATCCGGTGCTTTTTTCACGAAAAATACACAGACTATTTTAAGTACATTTCAGGTGGCTTTCTTATACTTTTTCCGTGCACCGGAAGTAACGGAAAAGGATAAGAAAGCTTTTTTGTGCCGGAAGTAAGGGAAAAGGTATAAGAAGGTTTTCTATGTACCGGGAGTAACAAAAAGTCGAATGTGACAGGAAGGGATTATTAAAGGGGCATCAAATGGAACAGAAAGAGCATTTCCGTCATGAACTGAAATATCGGATTGCATATCCGCAGTATCAGGAACTGCGGAGCCGCCTGAGGACAGTCATGCGGCCGGACCTGCATACAGGAGCTGACGGCAGGTATCTGATCCGGAGTATTTATTTTGACAATTACAAAGATAAAGCCCTGCAGGAGAAATCGGAGGGCGTCGCCAGACGGGAAAAATTCAGGATCAGATATTATAATGACGATTTTTCATTTATCGTACTGGAAAAGAAAAGGAAGGATAATAATCTTTGCTTAAAGTTTGATGCAGAGATCACCGAGGAGGAGTGCCGGCAGTTGCTGGAGGGCAGTCTGAACTGGATGAGAGGACATCCGTCAGAGCTGGTGCGGGAACTGTATGTAAAGATGCATACGCAGATGCTGCGGCCGAGGGTGCTGGTATCCTATGTACGAGAGCCTTATATTTACAGGGCAGGGAATGTCAGGGTGACATTCGATTCTCAGGTCAGGACAACACTGTATCACAGAAGGTTTCTGGAGGAGAAGGTGATTGATATCAGTGCTTTTGATGAATCGCGGGATATGATACTGGAAGTCAAGTATGATGCTTTTTTGCCGGAGGTGGTACGGGGAATGCTTCAGACCGGTGTGATGCGGCAGGAGGCGTTTTCCAAATATGCGGCATGCAGAAGATTTGGGTAGGAATCAGGAGGGCGGATGCAGTGGAAGGGCGTCTGCGGAATTGGAAAACGGCAGATGTACTGGAAGGGTATCTGCGGAACTGGAATAGGAGGACATAATTTATGACATTTAATGACATTTTTAAATCCGGCTTTCTGGAGAATATTACGGAGTTTTCAGCGATGGATACGCTGATCGGGATGTTGTTTGCGCTTGTGATCGGGCTGTTTGTGTTTATGGTGTACAAAAAGACATTCAACGGCGTGATGTATTCCAGCGGATTTTCGCTGACGCTTGTCGGGCTTGCCCTTGTGACAACACTGATCATCATGGCGGTGACATCCAATGTGGTGCTTTCCCTCGGAATGGGCGGCGCGCTTTCGATTGTCCGGGTTCGGGCGGCAATCAAGGAACCGATGGAGATCGTGTATCTGTTCTGGGCGATCGCGGCAGGGATTGTGATAGGGGCCGGGATGATTCCGCTTGCCGTGATCGGTTCTGCGATCATAGGGGTGGTACTGATCCTTTTTGCGAATCGTAAGGTGCATGAAAATCCTTATATCCTGATCATGAACTGCACGGATGAAGGGGCGGAAGAAACGGCGTTGAATCTGACGGAAAAGGCGGTGGAACGGTTTGTGGTGAAATCCAAGACGGTAAATGCGGGAGGGATCGAGCTGACTGCGGAGATCCGGATGAAGGATGCGGAAACTTCCTTTGTCAACAGGCTGGGAGATATCGACGGAGTGAGTGATGTGACGCTGGTAAGCTACAACGGGGAGTATATGTCCTGAGGAAGGAGGTATATATGATTACCCATAGAAATATAACAGGAGTTGTCGGCAGCCTGATGGCGGCAGCGGTTCTGGCCTGCTTTGTTGTGATGGCATTTCCGCAGAAGGCGGTAGAAACACTGGGCGGAAATGCGATAGCCATGGAGTATGAATCGGAGCTATTTGACACGGATCAAATCATTCAGATCGATATTCAGATGGAAGAGGCGGACTGGGAGGAGATGCTGGCTGAGGCGATGGCAGAGGAGTATTATGCCTGCGATGTTGTGATAAACGGTCGGAAGATCTGTAATGTGGGAATACGGCCGAAGGGGAATACCAGTCTGTCATCTATTGCCTCAGACCCTGATACAGACAGATTTTCGCTGAAACTGGAATTTGACCATTATACGAAGGGGCAGACCTGTTTCGGGCTTGATAAACTGATCCTGAATAATAATTATGCGGATGCGACCAATATGAAGGAGGCAATCGTATACGATATGTATCAGTATCTGGGAGCAGACGCGTCGCTGTACAATTATGCGGAGATATCGGTGAACGGAGTATATTGGGGAGTATATCTGGCGCTTGAGGCTGTAGAGGAAAGTTTTTTGCTGCGAAATTATGGTACGGAGGACGGAGAACTTTATAAGCCGGAAAATATGGACGGAGAGCGAAACGGGCAGGAGAGGCCGGAAGGAGAAGCGCCGTTCGGAGGCGGGATGCCGGGAGAAGGGATATCAGGCGGAGGCATGCCGGGCGGAGGTTTTTCTAAGGACAATGGAGGCGCGGACCTGAATTATACGGATGACGCGATGGAAAGCTATTCCGTGATATGGGACGGAGAAGTGACAGATGCTGCTGATCAGGATCACCGCAGGGTTGTCACAGCCCTGAAAAATATAAGTGAAGGAACAGATTTAGAGAACTATCTGGATGTGGACAATGTGCTGAAATATATGGCAGTGCACACATTTTCCGTGAATATGGACAGTCTTTCCGGAAATATGACGCACAATTATTATCTGTATGAGCATAACGGACAGTTGAATATCCTTCCCTGGGATTATAATCTGGCTTTCGGCGGAATGGGCGCAGGAATGGGAGGAGCGGGCAGAGGACAGCAGGGGCAGGATACAGGCGCTTCGGCTGTGATCAATGATGCCGTTGACACGCCTTTTCAGGGGACGGAATTCTTCGATGCCCTGCTGGAAAATGAGGAATATCTTTCCCGATACCATGAGTACCTCAGACAGCTTACAGAAGAGTATGTTTTTGGAGGAAAATTTGAGGAAACCTATCTCCGCATCAGAAGCCGGATCGATGTACTGGTTCAGAATGATCCCACAGCATTTTATTCCTGTGAGCAATACGAGGCGGGGGCGGCTATGCTTTATCAGACCGTTATGCTGAGAGCGGAAAGCATTCAGGGACAGATAGATGGCATGATCCCGTCTACGGATGAGGGGCAGATGGCGGATGATTCTGATCTTGTGGATGCATCGGAGATCGATGTGAATGTGATGGGAAGTTTTGATAAAGGACGGAAATAGCGGGAAAGAAATAATCAAAGAGAAATTAAAAGAGGGAAGTAAACAGAGAGAAGTAAAAAGAGAGAAGCCGGATTTGGATGCGGTTTTTCTCTTATGCGTCTGTCGGCTAATCTGTAAGGCAGGAAAAAAGAGATGGTTTTTCAGCAGGGGATTATTCGGAAAGTTTTTTCATAACAGGTGTAATAAACCGCCTTGAGTATCGCAGTGACATGTAGTAGAATGATTTTATAAAATCGAAGTTCGGGGGATATTGTGAAAGCACGCTGTGTAGTCGAGAGAATTACATATCAGAATCCGGATAACGGATATACCGTGCTGAAAGTGCGCATCAAAGGTTATGATGATCTGGTGCCGCTGGTCGGGAATCTTTTTGATGCCAATGTGGGATCTGTGCTTCTGGCGGAGGGAAACTGGAAGGTGGACGCGAAGTACGGCAGGCAGTTTGTGGCGGAGAGCTGGGAAGAGACCATGCCTGCCACGATTTACGGCATTGAAAAATATCTGGGTTCCGGGCTGATCAAGGGGGTCGGGCCGAAATTCGCAAAGCGGATCGTGCAGAAGTTCGGCACGGACACGCTGGAGATCATTGAAACAGATATCAAAAAGCTTCTGGAAGTGGAGGGCATCGGCAAAAAGCGGGTGGATCAGATTGCCGAGAGCTGGGAGCGGCAGAAGGAGATCAAGAATGTGATGCTGTTTCTGCAGGATCACGGCGTGAACACTTCCTACGCGGCGAGGATATACAAACAGTATGGCAATGAGAGTATAGCAGTTGTCAGGGAAAATCCGTTTCGTCTGGCGGATGATATCTGGGGGATCGGTTTTCGCACCGCAGACCAGATCGCGCAGAAGCTGGGCGTTCAAAAGGAAGCCTATATGCGCCTTCGGAGCGGCATCATGTATGCGCTCAGCGATCTTGCGGAGCAGGGACATGTTTACGGAGAGAAATATCAGCTGGCGCGCCATGCGGCAGAACTTCTGGAGGCGGAGGAGTCTTCCGTGATCATGACGATGGATCAGATGCTGAAGGACAGGGATCTGATACAGGAGACGAAGATCAGCTTTCAGGAGGAAGTGGGAGATGATGTCAGGCTGGATGCCGTTTATCTGCCGCCTTTTTTCTTTGCGGAAAGGGGAACAGCCGGTAAACTGAAGAAACTGCAGGCGGCGCCGGCGGGGGACAGGCTCTGGAGCAGGCTGATGGAGGCGAGGGAAAAAAACGGGAATGATCATCTGTCGGTGGATGTGTCTTATATAGAACAGCTTGTCCATATGGAGTATGATGAGGTGCAAAAGGACGCGATCCGCAGGGCGGCGGTATCTAAAGTGATGGTCCTGACCGGAGGGCCGGGAACCGGAAAGACCACGACGACGCAGGGGATCATTGCGGCTTTTCGCGCCTACGGCTTAAAGATTCTTCTGGCGGCGCCGACAGGACGGGCAGCACAGCGGATGAGTGAGGCGACAGGCCTTGTGGCGAAGACGATCCACAGGCTGCTGGAGTGCAAACCGCCGGAAGGATATCAGAAAAATGAAGAGAATCCGTTAGAGGGCGATGTGCTGATCGTGGATGAGTGTTCCATGATCGACATTATATTGATGAATTCACTGCTCAAGGCAATCCCGCAGGGGATGCGGCTGATTCTGGTGGGAGATATCGATCAGCTCCCTTCGGTGGGGGCGGGAAACGTTCTGCGGGATATCATTGATTCAGGATGTTTTCCGGTGATACGGCTGACGAGGATATTCCGGCAGGCACAGACCAGCAGGATCGTTATGAATGCCCATCGGATCAACGGCGGGAAAATGCCGGATATTTCTAACGGAAAAGAGACGGATTTTTTCTTTCTGGAGCGGGAAGAGCCGGAGGCGGTGCTGCCGGAGATCGTTGATCTGGTAAAACGCAGGCTTTCCGGATATTACCGGATGAGCCCCACGCAGATTCAGGTGCTGACACCGATGCAGAGAGGCGTGGTGGGGGCGGCAAACCTGAATATCGCCCTGCAGGAAGCGCTGAATCCGGGAGGGGATGGACTGCGCAGGAGCGGTGTGGTCTTCCGGCTGCATGACAAGGTGATGCAGATCAAAAATAATTATGATAAGGAAGTTTTTAACGGGGATATCGGGATCGTGGAAGAAGTGGATATGGAGGAGCGGGAACTTACCGTCCGGTTTGATGAGAGGCAGGTTGCTTACGATGTGACGGAACTGGATGAACTGGTGCTCGCCTATGCGACCACGATCCATAAGGCGCAGGGGAGCGAGTATCCGATCGTGGTGATGCCGGTCCTGATGACACATTTTGTGATGCTGCAGAGAAACCTGATCTATACCGGGATCACCCGGGCGAAAAAGATACTGGTCATGGTGGGAACAAAAAAGGCGCTCGCCTATGCGGTGCGGAATCTGACTGTGACAAGGAGAAATACGATGCTTAAGGAGAGGCTTGCCGGGGAAATTCCGGTGAAAGGGGAAAAAAAGCCGGCGGCGGTTTATCCGTTTGAGACGGAGCGGAAAGAGGGAGAGAATGAATAATTATTACGTTATAAATCTGGAGGAAGTTGATACAGAGGAAGATCATCCATATACTTTGATATTTAAGGGATATATTCCTGCCTTTGGCGGCAGCAGGCTTTATACCTTTAAGTATGACGGAGCTGTTACTTATACAGATGCAGCGATAGCCGAAGATATTAAAGAAGATTTTGCAGAACAGTTATCAGAAGATTACGGATGCGGATACAAGTTTGATCTGACCGAAGTAAAAGAAAAACTGGAGGCTAAACATCAGTATAGGATGAAGATGGTATGATGTCTGCATAAAATAGTAAAAAAAGGATAACATCTGTTAACTATCCTGTTGTTTTGACCGATATAAAAATTGAGTATGATTTTATTAGAGAATGGTGTCAAATACTCACTGAAACGGATTTCAGTAAAAAGATCACGGAGGATAGATCAAAATATGGGCATGATGATAGGAGCGGATGGTGTTGTGATACGGACAGCGAATCCGTATGGAAGTAATAGCAGCAACACGCGCAACATAAAGACAACAACAAATAAAAAGAAGAAATATAAGAAGTTAAATTATAATTACAGGGAGGTTTCCGGAAGGATCCTCCGCGCAAAAACTTCTGTCAGCACAAGACAGGTAGTGACGCATGCGCGGACAGTGGTGGCGATGCTCCGCAGGAGATACGGGTGCGGGGAGTACAATGACAGGGATCTGGAGATCGCTATTATCCATGCGGAAAAAATGGTGAGGATCGCCAAAAAGAAACTGAAAAATATAAAGGCGGAAGAGCTTGCACAGCGTACCTCTGAGGCGGAAAAAATAACAGAGGAGCGGGAGGAAGAAAATGCATCCGAAACGAAGGAGACGCAGCCTGAGAGCGGTGAGATGAGCGAAGAAGAACTGCGTAAAATGATACGCCGGCTGCAACAGGAACTGCAGGAACTGGCGGCGGAAAATAGTATGGATGAACTGACGCAGGAGTGTTACGGCGGCGGTGGCAGGATGAATGAAGAAGAGCTGAAGCTGATGAAAAAGAAACACCGCTGTGATGAAATGCGTCAGATCGTGGAAGCGGATATGAAATACCTGAAAGCTATGTTTCAGCGTATGATGCAGGAGCAGCAGGAGATAGCAAGCGCTGCCACATTAGAACTCAGCGGTGCGATGGTGAGTGCGCCTGCCGGTGTTTCGCCGGTGGCAGGAGGAAGTGCACCGGCAGCGATGGAGGGGCAGGCGTTAGATACATCTGTTTGACGTGTGGTCATTGCGTTTTGACACATAAATACCTATAGTAACTCTATTATCATTCGCCGGGAGCGGAGTGATAATAGAGTTTTTTAATGGCTGAATATTCGGATTAAAAAAGTTACGACATTTTTGGAAGAATTCTTGTGATACATTATGGTTTTCAGCCAATTTGCCAATTTAAAATACATCGGGCTGTCAATCATCACAAATCAGGAGCTCCGGTAATCTATTTTGTTTTCCGCAATCTTATATTTTGCTTTTTTAAAGTATGATATAATTTTTATATTGACATGAAGTGCACTTCATAGTTTATTCTAAATGAAACGGGGCGGGTGAAATGTATTCAGCTGAAGAAGCCGCAGAAATAACAGGGCTTTCCGCGGCAACTATAAGATACTACGAGAGAGAATGATTATTGCCGCAGATAGCCGGAAGCAGTTCAAAATATAGACAATATACTGATGAGGATATTGAGCGGATAAAAATGATACAGTGTATGCGTATGGCAAATATGCCCATTCAATCTATTAAACAGTATGTTTCATTGCTGATGCCACAGGAGGAAACTGTTGTGATTGCTTTTTATATAATCCGGCG
>Ga0137308_102218_pt1 | contig 13912 bp, 14 predicted proteins | sample Inofrocosms_June_FD_97181 | JGI IMG/M metagenome (GOLD analysis project Ga0137308, IMG submission 97181) | Mouse cecal microbial communities from Vienna, Austria - N-Acetylneuraminic and N-Acetylglucosamine D2O microcosms_June | ecosystem: Host-associated > Mammals > Digestive system > Large...
TTCGATCCGCTCGTAATCTTTTATTCTGTTGATCTTCCTCTCATTGGCGTAGGAACTGTGGGTCAGCGCCTGCCTGATCAGATCTTTATTCTGAAATATATAATCTATCTTTTCTTCCAGTCTTTCTATGGAATACTTTCCTTCCGTCATCTCTTCCTCTTTCTGCATGCCCCTCACACGCAAAGGCATCTCATTCTCCATGTTTTCCCTGCATCCCGCCGCGTCCTTCCGGTATCCGTCCGCCGTTTTTCCTATCACACAGAAAGCCCTCTGTAAGGGCTTTTCTGCTTTTTGCTTATCAGCGTCTGTTTGTGATCAGCTCCATCGCTTCCGCCACGGTTCTGATATTTTCCACGTCTTTTTCCTGAATCCGGATCTCAAAGGCTTCCTCAATCTTCATGACAATCTGATAGATATCAAGGGAATCCGCTCCCAGATCCTCCAGAAAAGTAGTCTCCGGCGTGATCTCCGCAGGATCTACGCTCAACACTTCCGCAATACTCTTACACACTTTTTCAAATTCCATTCTCCTGCCCCCGTATCTTTTGGAAATATAGATAATATATCAGGAAATTTCCGTCTCATCCCGTTCACAAAGTCTGGCTTTTATCTGTTCGTTGATCCTCTGCTCCTTAAACGTTACGCACTGCAGCACGGAATTTTTCACTTCCCCCGATTTCGCGCTGCCGTGGGTCTTTACCACAAGTCCTTTTAATCCCAGAAGAGGCGCACCGCCATACTGCTCCAGATCAAACTCCTTCAGCACCTCCTTCAGCGCCGGCTTGATCAGAAGCGCGCCGAACTTTGTGCGCAGGCTTCCCATCAGGCCTCTTTTCACCTTCTTCAGCAGGGAATAACCGACGCCTTCATACATCTTCAATACCACATTGCCCACAAAAGCCTCGCAGACAACCACATCCGCTTCTCCGGCAGGAATATCCCTCGCCTCCACGCTGCCGATAAAATTGATATCGGGGCAGTTTTTCAAAAGCGGAAAGGTTTCCTTCACAAGCGCGTTTCCCTTTTCCTCCTCCGCGCCGATATTGACGATGCCGACCTTCGGATTTTTAATGCCGCAGACATTCTCCATATAGATGGAACCCATTTTAGCAAACTGCACCAGCATGGAAGGCCTCGCATCCACATTGGCGCCGCAGTCGATCAAAAGGGAGACTCCCCTTTCCGTAGGGATCATGGGCGCCAGAGGGGGCCTCTCGATTCCCTTCAGCCTTCCCACGATCAGCTGGCCGCCCACCAGCGTCGCCCCGGTGCTGCCTGCGGAAACAAAGGCGTCGCAGACTCCTTCCTTCACCATCGTCATTGCCTTTACAAGGGAGGAATCCTTTTTCCTGCGGATCGCCATAACAGGCGGCTCCGCCGTCTCGATCACCTCGGAGGCATGTACCACCTCCACCCGGTCTTTCTCATAAGTATACTTTGCCAGTTCCGCCTTCACCGCATCCTCTTTCCCGACCAGGTATACTTTCACCTTTTTATTTTCATTGACCGCGTCAACCGCGCCTTTTACGATCTCAAAGGGCGCGTTGTCGCCGCCCATCGCATCCACTGCCACTTTAATATATTCCGCCATACTCCCGCTCTCTCCTTCATGAAAACCGGCTCCGCCATCCCCTGCGCAGACTTCCGCAGACTCAGCCGGACCGCCCTGTTTCTTTCATATCCTCAAATATTCCGTATTTTTCATCATACTAAAAATACCTGCAAAAAGCAAGGAAAAATGCTTGGGACTTTTCCGAAAATCTGATATAGTAGTAGACAGGATATTATAATTGTCAAGGAGGAATTCATTTGAACACGATAAAACACAGACACCTATTACTTTTTATTTCCCAGTTTCTATTGCTCGGCTTTCTTACCGCCTGCGGCTCCCCGGAAGAAAAAACGCAGCCGCAGCCCGATACGCCGGTTCAGGCGGAAGATGATCTGCCGGCAGAAGAAGACCCGTACTCTTACGGCATATTGAATGTGGGAGATACCGCGCCGGACTTCACCGCCTCTTTAGCGGACGGGACAGAGTTTTCCCTTTCTGCACAGCAGGGGAAGATCGTACTGTTAAATTTCTGGGCGACCTGGTGCGGCCCCTGCGTCAGGGAGATGCCGGCTTTTGAGAAACTGCAGGAGGAATACGGAGAGGACCTTGCCCTTTTGGCAGTCAACTGTATGGAGGATACAGAGATCGTAGACGCCTTTCTTGAAGAAAACGGCTATACCTTTCCGGTTGCCTGTGATACGGAGGGTTCCATCATTATGAAATATCCCTCCCAGGGTATTCCCTATACCCTTGTGATCGACAAGGACGGCATCATCCGGCAGATTTACGTGGGCGCCGCGGACGCGGATACCCAGTATCAGGAATATAAGGGTGCTATCGATGCCATAGCGGAGGATACGCCCTGAACCGGCAAAAACAGGAGGCAGCCATCAACAGTATGAAAACCGGATCGGAACAAAAAACAGATATGAACAAAACAACAAAAATCATAAGAGGGAGTGTACTGGCAGCGGCGGTTTTACTGCTTATTCTTGGGCTTTTTCAGAACGGCCCCGCGGATATCCGGAATAAAGCGGTCCGCATCTGCTATGAGTGTATCGGAATCGGATGAAAACAAGATGGAAAACATTAAAGCGGAGATGGATCCAGATCATCTGCGCCGTTCTTTATAATTGTAATCTCACGGGTTTTGCGAAGGGCACGATCTATCAGGGAAACTTAAAAAGCATATGTATACCGGGGCTGAACTGCTACTCCTGTCCGGGGGCTGTCTTCTCCTGCCCTCTGGGCTCTCTGCAGAGCGCGCTTTTGTCCTCAAAATACCGTTTTCCTTATTATATGCTGGGAATGCTTCTGCTCTTCGGCATTCTGCTCGGCAGACTCATCTGCGGCTTTTTGTGTCCTTTCGGGCTGGTGCAGGAACTGCTCTATAAGATTCCCACGAAAAAACTGCAAAAGAATGTCTGGACAAGGCGGCTCTCCCGTCTGAAATATGTGATACTGGCAGTCTTTGTGATCCTGATCCCGCTGGTATTTCTCACCCCCGGGTTCTGCAAGTACATCTGTCCTGCCGGAACACTGGAGGGCGGCTTTCCCCTTCTGCTAAAAAACGAAAGCCTGCGGCAGCTTGCGGGCAGGCTTTTTCAGTGGAAAGCGCTGCTTCTCGTTATCCTGCTTGTCTCCGCGGTTTTCATTTTCCGGTCCTTCTGCCGGTTTTTCTGTCCGCTGGGCGCATTTTACGGACTTTTTCATAAAATGTCCCTGTTCGGTATGCGGATCGATCCGGAAAAATGCAACGACTGCGGGCTCTGCGTCCGGCATTGCAGGATGGATGTAAAGAAGGTCGGGGACGCGGAATGCATCCAGTGCGGCGAATGCAGGAAAGACTGTCATCAGTGCGCGCTTTCCTTTGGCTTGAAACATGACATCCCCGAACCAGAGAAAAAATATTCAGATAATATATAAAATATACAAAGGATTATAAGTTATGGCACAAATCGACCTGTCCGAAGGACCTATTACCAAAAACATGCTGCTGTTTGCTTTTCCCATGATCTGCGGCAATATGCTGCAGCAGCTTTACAATGTGGTGGATACGCTGATCGTCGGGAAATATCTGGGGACGACCGCCCTCGCGGCGGTGGGGAGTTCCTACACGCTGATGACTTTCCTGACCTCCATCCTGCTGGGGATGTGCATGGGCAGCGGCGCCATGTTCTCCATACGATACGGTGAAAAAAATCAGGAAAAACTGCAGCAGGATCTGTATGTTTCTTTCTTTCTGATCGCAGTTCTCGCTGTTGTCATCAATGTGATCGTATTTTGTTTTCTGGACACCATTATGGCGCTGCTCTCTGTTCCCGCCGATACTTATGCCCTGATGCGGGAATATCTGTGGGTGATCTTTTTCGGCATCGGCGCCACTTTTTTCTATAACTATTTCGCTGCTGTCCTGCGCGCACTGGGCAATTCCCTTGTGCCCCTTGTTTTTCTCGGGATATCCGCTGTCATCAATATTGTTCTTGACTTATATTTTATCCTTTCCTGCAACCGGGGCGTGGCCGGGGCCGCCTTTGCGACGATTCTGGCACAGTGGTTTTCCGGCATCGGCATTATGGTATACTGCATGCTGAAATGTCCCTTTATGCGGATTGAAAAACAGAACCGGCATTTTTCCGCCGCGGCGCTGAAGGAGATCACCAACGCCTCCTTTCTGACCTGTCTGCAGCAGTCCGTGATGAATCTCGGTATCTTAATGGTGCAGGGGCTGGTCAACAGCTTCGGCAGTATCGTAATGGCTGCCTTTGCCGCCGCCGTGAAGATCGACGCCTTCGCCTATATGCCGCTGCAGGATTTCGGCAATGCTTTTTCCACCTTTATCGCCCAGAACTACGGCGCGAAAAAGGAGGACAGAATCCGGCGGGGCATCCGGTCCGCCGCCCGCTGCGTGGTATGTTTTTCCCTGATCGTCTCCATCCTTGTGGTGGTATTTGCCAGACAACTCCTTTTACTGTTTATCAAACCGGAGGAGACAGAAGTACTTGCCGTGGGCATGTCCTATCTGCGCATTGTAGGGATTTTCTATTTCGGCATCGGCACGCTGTTTATGCTCTACGGCCTTTACCGCGCCGTCAACCGCCCTGGCATGTCCCTTGTGCTGACCATTATCTCACTGGGGACAAGGGTACTGCTCGCCTACCTGTTATCTCCCGTTCCCGCCATCGGCGTCAGCGGTATCTGGTGGGCGATTCCGATCGGATGGTTTCTGGCGGATGCGACAGGGATATATCACTATTTCATGATACAAAAGCGGGGTGCGGTATGAAACAGATCCTGATCGTCGATGACGATATCTATATCGGCAATATGCTGGAAGAAGTCCTGACAAAAGAAGGATATCTGGTTCTGCGCGCCTACTCCGGAACGGAGGCGCTTCTTGTGCTTACTTCCGCCGCGCCGGACCTTGTCCTGCTGGATCTGATGCTGCCCGGCCTCTCCGGCGAAGAGGTGCTGCCCCGTATCAGGGAATTTCCCGTTATCGTCCTCAGTGCAAAGGCGGATCTTGACAGCAAGGTAAATCTGCTGTTGGAGGGCGCCTCCGATTATGTGACAAAACCCTTTGAGATGAAAGAACTCCTCGCAAGGATCACGGCGGCGCTGCGAAAAAGACAGCCCGGCGCCGGCGGCGTGCTCTCCTTTGAGGGCCTGCGGCTTGACACGCTGACCCATGTCGTCTCTCTCCCGGCGCAGGATACCCCGGAAAAGATCTCAGGAGAGATCCGGCTCACACGGACGGAGTTTGCCATATTAAAAATGCTGATGCTGCATCCCGCCCAGATCATCGCGAAATCCACTCTGCTGGAACGTATCAGCGAGGATACGCCGGACTGCACGGAGCACTCCCTGAAAACCCATATCAGCAATCTCAGGAAAAAACTGCGGGATATCGGCGGCAGGGAATATATCGAGGCCGTATGGGGCATCGGGTTCCGTCTGATCCCGGAAAAATCTTGACAAAATCTTAACTGTTTTCTTATCCGTTTTCTGAACACTTCTTTTGTAAACTATAGTTATAAATAGTCCGGCCAGGCTTTCATGAATGCCTTTTCAAATGAATGTTTCTCTCATGAATGTATGCCGAAGCGGCTTTACTCTTTAGTGCCGCCGCACAGCGGCTTTAATTTGTTTTACCGTATTTGCTGCCGGTCGAAACAAAACGCCGCTTACATCTTCATCCCGATCTTCCCCCGGCGCATCGCCGCAATATCCTGCCAGCTTCCGCCCGCTTCCTGCATTTTCGCATCCTTTACCGTCAGGCAGGCGAGCCTCTCAAGGCCGCTGCTAAAGGGGAACAGCGCCAGCATGGTCACTATATTAAATATACTGTGTACCGCCGCGATCCCGGCAGCGTCCGCGCTGTTTTCCATAAAATCGAAGGGGAACACCGTATGCACCGCATAAAACACACCCATAAACAATATCGTACCGATCAGGTTGAAATACAGGTGGATAAACGCCGCCCTTTTGGCGTTCCTGCCGCTTCTCGCCGCGGAGATCATCGCCGTTGCACAGGTGCCGATGTTCTGTCCCATAATGATCGGAATGGCGCAGGAGTAGGATACCGCCCCGGTCGCACACAACGCCTGCAGAATGCCCACCGACGCCGAGGAACTCTGGATCACCGCCGTCAGCAGCGCTCCTAAAAGCATCCCCATAACAGGATTGGAAAACATGACAAACAGGTTTGTGAACGCGGGAATTTCCTTTAACGGCGCCACTGCCCCGCTCATAGCCTCCATGCCCGTCATCAAAATGGCAAATCCGATCAGGATACCGCCGATATTCTTTCTTTTTCTCTTCTTCGCAAACAGGTACAGCCCCACGCCGATCAGTCCCAATACCGGTGCAAAGGAATCCGGTTTCAGCATTTTGACAAACATATTGCTGCTCTCGATGCCTGCCAGGGACAATACCCAGGATGTTACCGTAGTGCCGATGTTGGCGCCCATGATCACACCCACCGCCTGATGCAGTGTCATGATGCCGGAATTGACAAATCCCACCACCATGACCGTTGTGGCGGATGAGGACTGGATCACCGCCGTCACAGAGGCGCCCAGAAGGACTGCCCTGAACGGATCAGCCGTCAGCCGTCCTAAAATACGCTCCAGTTTTCCGCCTGCCGCTTTCGACAGATTTTTTCCCATAAAGTCCATTCCAAACAGAAATAATGCCAGTCCGCCAAGCAACATAACTATTGAAAATATATTCATAAATAAAATCCTCCTGTATGACGCAACTCATGCTACTATCTATCATACAGAAGGAATGTAAAGTTATAGACCATATATTTGTAAAATTCATGTAAAAAATATGCCGACGCATTTTTAAATACTGCCGCCCAAAAGAGACAGCCGTTTCTGCAAAAGCACTGTGATCTCCGTGCCTTCTCCGGGCCTGCTCTTCAGTTTTATCTCGCCGTTATGGTACTGCACCGCATGTTTGACAATGGAAAGCCCCAGCCCCGTGCCGCCGGAACTTTTGGACCGGCTCTTATCCACCCGGTAAAACCGCTCGAAAACATGGCACTGGTCCTCCGGAGGGATACCGATCCCCGTGTCCCTGACCGTGATCTTCGCCCACGGCCCCTCCTCCCCTGTCTCTATACTCACAGTACCGCCGTTCCGGTTATATTTAATGGCGTTGTCGCAGAGATTATACAGCACCTCCATCAGAAGGCGGTACACCCCTGTCACCATTACACCCGTTCCGTCAAGCCGCAGTACGATCTGCTTCTTTTTCGCGGCCTCCTCCAGCATGGAGCGCACCTCCTGTGCCACCTCATACAGATTCACGCTCTCCAGAGGCAGGGTGTCTCCCTCATCCAGCTGGGACAACTTTATGATATCCTCCACCAGCGTGACCATCCTTGCCGCTTCCTGCCGCATCCGGGATGCAAAGCCGGGCAGATCCTCCTGTCTGATCAGCCCGTTTTCTATCAGTTCCGCCGTTCCCATAATGGACTGCAGCGGCGTCTTTAATTCATGGGTAACATTCGCCGTAAATTCGATCCGGTCCTGCTGCGCCAGCGTATACGCCCTTTTCAGTTCATGATTCTGTTTATCGATCCTTTTGAGCAAGGGCTCCAGTTCCTCATACACCTCATTGGCAAGGGGCTCCTCCAGATTCAGCCGGTTGATCGGTTTCACGATATTTTCCGACAGGCGAAGCGCCAGTACCGCCGATAAGACAAGGGCGATCATCAAAACAAGCATGACGGGCTGCTGCATGCCCAGAACGATGGCACCCAGAGTGATGCTCGTCTGGGATATCCTGAGCACTGACCCGTCCTCCATTCTCTCCGCATAGTAGACCGTCTTTTCCAACAATGTAGAGGAATAACGGACACTCCCGCCTGTTCCCTTTTCCCGGGCTTCTTGAATTTCTTCTCTGCCCCCGTGATTCACCATCGTTTTCTCATCCGCCTGCGTATCATAGACAACCTCCCCTTCCGGGGAGATCAGGGTGATGCGGTAAACGCCGAAATCCGTCTGCATAAGATAATCCATTCCGAATCTTTCCAGACCGGATACTATGGTATTCAGTTCCTTCTTCAGATTTTCCTCCTGTCTGTCGTCAAAGTAATGGTAAAATCCTCCAAATATAAAAATCATACCGGACAATAAGACCACGATGGAAGTGAACAGGATATTCCGGAATATTTTTCTGCTCATCGCTTATCCTCCAGACGGTATCCCACGCCTCTGACCGTTTCGATCATACCGCCGCATGCACCCAGTTTCTGCCTGAGTGTCCGTATATGCATATCCAGCGTTCTCGTCTCCCCTGCAAAAGTTTCCCCCCATACCCGCAGAAACAGCTGCTCCCTGGAGTACACAACCCCCGGTTTTTCCAAAAACAGGCGGAGCAGTTCGAATTCCTTCAGAGTCAGCTCAACCCGCTTTTCATCCGCAAATACGGTCCGCTCCTGTATATTTAACAAAATACCGCCGGCCTTCAGCAGCGCGGCGCTCTCCGCTTTTTTGCATCTGCGCAGCACCGCCTTTACTCTGGATATCATTTCCATCATACCGAAGGGCTTAACCAGATAATCGTCCGCCCCGATGTCCAGACTTCTCACCTTTTCATGTTCCGCGCCTTTGGCGGTCGCCATGATCACCGGTATATCCGCCGTATCCTGATCCTCCTTCAGTCTCCGCAGAAGTTCCACGCCGTCCATCCCCGGCAGCATGATATCCAGAATGACCAGATCCGGCTTTTCCTCCTTCAGCGCCTCCAAAAAAGAACCGCCGTCCTCAAATCCCCTCGCCGTAAAACCGGTCATCTGCAGAGAATAAGTTTCTATATCCCGAATGCTCTCATCATCTTCCACACACCAGATCAACACAATTCCTCCCTTTGATGCACACCTGACACAAAAATCACAATCATCAGTATAAAGACCTTTCTGACAGACTGCAAGCACTTTTATCCATTTTAATTCATCATGGACTTACATGCCAAAAAGTATACGCATCGTTTGTAAAATGCGAAAGGAGTTTTTTGTAAAATTTATGTAAAAATCCCACGGACGGATGATTCGCACTACAGCGTCATGATTCCTCCTGCGCCCTGAACACCGCCCATTTCCCGTTCATATAAATCTCAATCGTATCTCCCTCTCCGTACTGCCAGCCGTATCCGGTTCCGAAGTTGGACTGGCCTTCTTCAGATGGTATTTCAGAGGCATCCACCGCGGATATGATCTCCCCGTCCATCGTCCCGCAGCGCGCCGTGACGGTGCTTTCCTCCCCTGTATCCAGATAGAGTGTACCGTCAACCATCACCATGGGAATCCTGTCTTTTAAAACGGGATCTTCTTCCGAGACAGAATCCGCTTCTGAAACAGGCGCTTCCTCCAAAAAATCTTCCCCTGTCGTCCCTTCCTCCGGTACGCTTTCCGCCGCCGCCTCCTCTCCCGTTCCGGCACCGCATGCCGCAACGCCTGCCAGACAGATCAGCACGGCTATGACTGCCGTCATCCTCTTTTTCATGCTTTTTTTGTTTAAGTTCATTTTACGCTCCTCCTTTATGCGATTCTTTCCGTTTTCCATATCGCTGTAATATGTCTGTTTTTCGCGTTATAAAAAAACAAAACATCCGGATATTTCCATATAAGTGTAAAAAGACAAAGTAAATGTTGCATTATCAATGCCCGTATACTCCGGATGTTTTTGTCATACAGGATGAACTTTCCTATATAGCAGGAAATCAGGCCGGGAACCTGTTTCCAAATTCCCGGCCTGATGTTCTGTTTATACTGCCCGTTCCTCTTTCCATTCCTTCGCTTCATCAAAAGGAAGTCCGGCATACTCCGTATTTACTGCTTTCTCTCCTTCACTGCGATCCATATCTCGCAGACATAATCCGGATCGCTGACCTTGTCGGAAGGATATACCTCCAGTTCGATCTCCGGCACATGCTCATACCGGTCATTCTGCGGAAAAAACTCCGTAACGATCTTTCTGTAGGTCTTCGCGAAGGCTTCCGGCATCTTCCCCCTGCAGGTAAATACCGCATAAGTATGTGCCGGTATCTCTATAACCTCCAGACCGTCCTCCACCTCTCTTCCGTCATATTCCACACCGATTCCGTAGGGGAACGTGTTCTCTTCCGTTTCGGCTGAATAACATATGCCAAGCAGCCCCTTCAGCCTCGGCTCCTTTGGAAAATAGCGGGTCAGCTTCCGAATCGAGCCATCCGCCGTGCAGGTATCCCAAAACGCGGAGATTTCTTCCGCCGGTCCCTCCCCTTCAGGTTTTTCCACCGTTTTCCTTTTGCAAACCACCCGGAATGCGTCCAGTCTTTCCATTCTGTAATCCATCATGCTTCCTCCTGTCAAAATAAGTTTCACAGACAGGCGGGAAAAGGATCTGACCGTTCCTCCGCGCCTTGCTTCGGTGGGCGTGATACCATGGAAACGGGTAAAAGCACGGGTAAAGCTTTCCGGCGTATCATAGCCATACTTCAGCGCAATGTCTATCACCTTATCCGATGTGACAGCCAGATCGGACGCCGCCAGGGAAAGCCGCCTCATACGGATATAATCCCCCAGCGAAAAGCCGCATAAGATCCGGAATACTCTCTGAAAATGAAAGGCGGACGAACAGGCCTCCTTCGCCGCCGCTTCATAATCTATCTCTTCCTGCAGATGCGCCTCCACATAATCAAGCGCCCGCTGAATCCCTTTGATCCATTCCATCTTCTTTTCCTCCTGTTCTGTAGCTCTATCCTATCAGAAGCAGGAAGACATCTCCTGACATTTTGTGCTTTTTGATGTCAGATGATCCGTTTTATACGGAAACCGAAATACTCGCACTTGACTCTGCACAAACCGCTTCCCCCGTATTTGTATAGGTCACAGGCTTTTTTACGGCCTCCGTCTTACTTTCGCCGATCCTCCTTCACGAAATGATACAGGCGGCTCACAAAATCCCCTTTCACACTCTCTACCAGAAATCCCGCATGCATCAGCATCTCGCCGGAATACATCTGTTCCGTGCCCCTCAGGCGATAAACCGCGCTCTCCTCAAATCCCTCCAGATAGATCTTCCTGCTGCGCTTATTCGGCTCAGCCAGCACCTGCACATAAGTTACCAGCACCTCCCGTTTGTCTTTGGAAACCGCCTCCCAGACATCAAACCTGTGATTCTCCCGATAAGAAGCGATCCTGTAATAGTCTCCCTCTCTGACAAGATCATTGTACTGATGGTACATCTTTGTCTGCTCACGGATCATCTGCCTCTGTTCTTCGGGAATCTTTGTAATATCCAGCTCATAACCGAAGGTTCCCGCCAGCGCCACATGCCCCCTTGTCTCAAAAGGCGTGACACGCCCCACGATATGATTCGGACAGTCGCTGACATGGGCGCCCATCGTGGAGAGCGGATAAACAAGCCCTGTTCCCTCCTGAATGGCAAGCCGTTCTATGGCGTCCGTATCGTCGGAACACCAGATCTGGGGGCTGTAATAGAGCATACCCGGATCGAACCTTGCCCCGCCGCCGGAACAATTCTCTAAAAGCAGCCCGGGAAACTCCGTCACAAGCCGCTCCTGCAGTTCATATAAGCCCAGCACATAGCGGTGGAACAACTCCTGATGGTGCGCCGCATCCGCACACACGCTGCCCATATCGGAAAGCTGCCTGTTCATATCCCACTTCACATAGCGGATATTGGCGCCGCGCAGTATTTTCGCCACGGCTTCATATACATGATCCACAACTTCCTCTCTGGAGAGATCCAGCACATACTGATTGCGGCACATGGTCCCTTCGCGCCTGTCTATCTGAAGCGCCCAGTCGGGATGCGCCCTGTATAGATCGGAATCCGGCGAGATCATCTCCGGCTCAAACCAGATTCCGAATTGCAGACCGATCTCATTCACCTGATCCACCAGCTTTTTCAGGCCGCCCTTTATCTTTTCCTCATTGACCATCCAGTCACCCAGAGAATTGTCATCAACGTTTCTCTTTCCGAACCAGCCGTCATCCATGACAAGCATCTCGATCCCGCAGTTTTTCGCCTCCCTCGCGATCTGAAGCAGCTTTTCGCTGTCAAAGTCAAAGTAGGTCGCCTCCCAGTTGTTGATCAGGATCGGGCGCTTTTGATGATTGTAGCTGCTCCGGATCATATGGTTTCTGTAAAAATCGTGGAAACTGCGGCTCATCTTCCCGAGCCCCTCCCCCGAATAAGTCAGGATCACCTCCGGCGCCTGAAAAGCTTCTTTGCAGGAAAGCATCCAGCCGAACTGATCATCGTGAATCCCCATCACCATACGCACGCTGTCATACTGTGTCAGTTCCGCCTGCGCCAGAAAATTTCCGGAATACACAAAATGCATCGCGTAAACTTTTCCTTTCCGCTGGTCCGTACCGGGTGTAACAAGCGCCATAAAAGGATGCTCCTGATGGCTGGATTCTCCCCGCAGGGAGGAAACCGCCTGTTTTCCATAGCGCAGCGCCCCCTGCTGAATATGCCTCTCTCTCGCCCATGCGCCGCATAAACTGATCATCTCAAACGCTTCGTTATCCATATCGAGACAGGCGCTGAACACCTTTTCCAGCCTTAATGCCTCCTGGCCCTGATTGATGATACGAACACTTCTTGCGATCACATCCTCCTTCTCAAAGACAGAATAGGCGAGCACCGCCTGTACGCCCAGAATTCTGTCCTCCAGCGTGATCTCCAGCGTCTGCACTTCCTCCTTCGTCCCGAAGGAAGCCGGAAGGCGCTCAAGCTTTTTCTTCCCGTCATAGATCTCATGGGACACATAAAAAAGTTCACATCCCATCTGCCCTTTTTCGTTCCTCACATCCAGACAGCTCTCCCGGTAATCCCCGATCCCGCCGGTTGGATATTCCATCGGAAAACTGTCCAGAAAACCCATTTTTTCACGTTTGTTCACAGAAGGCGTAAAAGGCGTCTCCTCCATCCGCAGAAGATAGGTATCCGCCTCTCCGGAAAGCCTCTCCCCGTAATAGATATGCCCCACATATCCTTCCGGCGTAATGCCGATCAGATAAGTGCTGTTTTTTGTATGTAACTGAAATATTTTTTTCTGCTCCTGATAATAAACCGCCATTTTCTCCTCCTGCAACATATGATATATGATATGGCTTGTATTATACTGAATTCTCTATCTATGGTCAATTTAATTTTTACGATTCAGCTTTTTCCCGGCTCTCCGCCGATCTTTTCTTTCCACGCCGCCGCTAATTTTTCAAACGAAAACGCCGCATTTGCCGGACTGGTGGAAGGCAGTACCGTGACCGGGATTTTTGTCTTTGGAAAAATATATTTCTGATAGAGGCTCTCCGCCTTTTTACCGTTCGCGAATATCCTGTCGATCTCCGCCTTCGATAATATGATCCCGATATCCGCAGGCACCACATTTTTAATGCTGCTGTCGCTGGAGCCTATGATATCACAGCTTTCGATCACGTCCCATACCGCGATATGATTTGCTAGCAGCATGTCTTTCTTCTCCTCTATCGTAACAGGTATCCGGCAGGACAATACCTCCGCCAGCACTTTCCAGAACCGGTTCCGGGGATGCCCGTAATAAAAACCCTGCTCCCGGGACTTCACCGACGGAAGGCTCCCCAGGATCAGGATCTTTGATCTCACATCATATACAGGTTTAAAAGTGTGACAAACATGCTGATATTCCGTCATGTCATTTTCTCCGCTTCATATTTCCACTATATAATATCCGCCAATCTTATGACTTCCTTTATAACTCATTTCCATCATATACGCAATATCATATATTGTCCATATGTATTTTATTCCGTGATCCGGATGCTATCCATGCCGCCTGTCCGCTCTTTTCAGCATT
>Ga0137308_102219_pt1 | contig 13901 bp, 7 predicted proteins | sample Inofrocosms_June_FD_97181 | JGI IMG/M metagenome (GOLD analysis project Ga0137308, IMG submission 97181) | Mouse cecal microbial communities from Vienna, Austria - N-Acetylneuraminic and N-Acetylglucosamine D2O microcosms_June | ecosystem: Host-associated > Mammals > Digestive system > Large...
ACATTTGGTAGACGGGATATATCAGATACCAGAGTACAAAATCAGTTTGTATTTTTCCACAGGACACTGCCAACCACATAGGCGGTAGCGGACAGCAGGATGCAGCTGAGGCCGGCGTAGGGCAGGGGGAACAGGCCCAGGGCGTCGGCCAGACAGGCCCCCATGCCGACGAAGGATCCTGTGAGAGCCCCCCGGCTGGTGCCTCCCTTCCACAGCACGCCCCCCAAAAAGGGGACCAGACAGCCGGCGGAAATCAGGCTGTAGCCCATGCTGAGCACCTTGATGATATCATTCATCCGCAGGGCCAGCAGGATTCCCACCCCGCACACCGCCACGTCCACCAGGATCATCAGCCGCTTGCAGGTCCTGCTGTCCGCCTGGGGGTTGAGCATTCCCTGGTAGATATCGTGGACGGCATTGGTGGCGACGGCAATATAGGCGCTGTTGCAGGAGGCCACCACGGCGCAGACCACGGCGGCCAGGATTACGGCGGCCACCACGGTGGGCAGTCTGGTGAGGAGGAGGGCGGTAAACACCTCCTCGGCGGGGAGATCCGGGAACAGGACGCGGCCAAACATTCCCAGCAAGGGCGGAATCATGGCAATGGGGATCAGAAGCAGACCGGCCAGGAGGTAGCCGCCTCTGGCCGCGTTCACCGATTTGGCCGAGGCCACGCTCTGAAAGGCAATCTGGTTCACTGCGCTGGCCAGGACGATGGGCCCCGCCATGGAGAAGATAAACTCCCCGTCGCCGGAAAAGAGGTTCAGGCTGGCCGCAGGCAGATTGGCGGTCAGGGTCTGAGGCCCCAGGGTGGACAGCATCACAAAGAGGGCGGCGGACATCCCCGCAAAAATGGTGGCGCTCTGAATGGAGGACACCGCCATAGAGCCCCACAGGCCGGCGGCGTTGGCATAGACCAGGGCGATTACCGCCGTGAGCACCACCCCCCACTGAGCGGGCAGGCCCAGGGTGAGGAAGATGGTCCGCCCCGCCAGCAGCTGGCCGGCCAGGAGGGCCACGCAGCTGAATATGCCGGCCACGCTGTAGATCAGACGGGTGGCCGTGCCCTGATACCGCTGGGCGAAGTAGTCGGACAGGGAGACAAACTGGTGCCGGTGGATGAAGTGGGCCAGGGCGGCGGTGATGAAGTAGGAGAGGCCGCAGCCGATGCCGTACCAGGCCCCGGCAAGGCCGAAGCGTGCGCCGTACTCCGCGCCGCCGATGACAAAGCCGCTGCCGATCTGGCCGCCGATGGCGCTGCCCGCCAGCAGGAGCAGGGTGGTCTGGCCGGGGGCGGCGATGGTGTCCTGAAAGCTGGAGGCCCGCCGCTTTGCCCGCCGGCCAATGAGGTACATACCGGCCCCGTAGAGCAGCAAAATAAGCAGTACAATGGAGGTTGTCACAGAGAACGCCCCCTTTCTGTAAAATCCACGGAAAAAGGGGCGCCGGAGTATGGCTCCGGCGCCCTGCGGGTGTCGTGAGATCAGGCTGCCTTGGGGGCGGCGGGCTTGGTGCAGAGGCTGACAATAATATAGGCAATGGCGGAGGGGATGATGGGCAGGATAGCGCCGGGGATAAAGCCGCTGCCGGGCAGGGAGATACCCACCATGCCCAGGACCACGACGACCACGCCCACCAGAGAGGCGGCGGCGGCGCCCACGGCGTTGCCCCGCTTCCACAGCACGCCGCCCACGAAGGGCACAAAGCAGGAGGCGGCCAGGAAGGCATAGACGGAGTTGAGCAGGCCCAGGATGCTGCTGGAGGTGAGGGCCAGAATGGTGGAGGTGGCCATGAAGCCGATGTTGACCACCAGGGTGATCACCTTCAGCTGCTCCTCACTGGGGGTCTTCTTCAGCGCGCCCTGCCAGATGTCGCGGGTGAGAACGGTGGACATGGTGATCAGTCCGCAGTCGATGGTGGACATGACGGCGGCCAGCACGGCGGCGATAATCAGGGCGCACACCACGGCGGGCAGCTCGTTGAGAATCACGTTGAAGAAGGCGCTGTTGCCGGCGGCGTTGTATTTAAATGCGCCGTAGGAGCCGATAAAGGCGGGCATCAGGGCCAGGGGGATCATCACCAGGCAGGACAGGTAGCAGGCGACGCGGGAGATCTTGGCGCTCTTGGCGGAGTTGATGCGCTGATAGGTGGGCTGGTCGGTGACCATGCCCAGCAGCAGGGGCAGCATCATGCCCGCAAAGCCGGCGGCGGACAGACCGCTGAAGTCCAGGGAGGACTTGGCAATGGTGCCGGCCTGAATGGCGGACTGCATTTCGCCGATGGCCCCCTTGGTCAGCAGGATGATGGTGGTGGACACCAAACCAATGGCAATCACAGCGGTCTGGATGACGGAGGTGGCGAAGGCGCCCCACAGGCCGGACAGCTGGGAGTAGAGCAGCACCACCACGGCAATGGCAACAGCGCCCACATTGCCGGGCAGGCCCAGGGCCTCGAACAGAGCCTTGCCCGCCATGATCTGGCCGGCAATCAGGCCGATGGAGGAGATGGCGGTGGAAAGGTCGTAGATGGTGCCGGGGATCTCGTTGTGGTAGCGCTTGCGGGTGTAGTCGGCCATGGACATGTAGCCGCCGTTGTAGATGAAGTTGTTCAGGAAGATGGCCACCATAACGGCGGACAGGGCGCAGGCGATGCCGTAGGCGGAGCCCGCCATACCGACGGAAGCGCCCTCGGCCGCGCCGCCCACCACGAAGCCGTTGCCGATGTTGCCGCCGATGGCGCCGCCCATCAGCAGCAGGACGCCAGCGGAACGGCCCATGCTCAGATAGCCCTCAAAGTTACTGGCCTTGTTCCGGCCCATAAAGCCGATGACCACCATGGCCGCGAAATAGATGACGAGTACAATGACGATAGTAGGAAGCATTGCATTCAATCCTTTCTGCCGCGTTACAACACAAAACGCGAACGGTTGATATGTTTGATGTGTACGTGCCGGGGGTTATTGTCACAGGGTGTTCCTCTCCTTCGCCCTGTCACACAAGATAGGAGCCGGCGTCAAAGCCCTCGTGAATGGCCAGCCGGATGTTGCGGGCCTGCTTGCAGTCGCCGATTTTCCAGAACTGGGGGGCGCAGCTGCGGAGGGCCTCGGCCTCCTCCATGCGGGGGGTGAGACCGGCGGCCAGGATGACGGTGTCCGCCTTGTATTCCACCGTCCGGCCCTCCCGCTCCGCCAGAACGCCCTGGGCTGTAACCTGTGTGCAGCGGGTATCGGTACAGGTGACGGCCCCAAGCCGCTCCAGCTCCAGCAGGACCGCCTCGTGGTGGAGGTAGGGGGCGTCTCGGCACAGCTCGGGCTTCATCTCCAGAACGGTCACCTTTTTGCCCATTCCGGCCAGGAGGATACCCTCCTCACAGCCCACCAGGCCGCCGCCCAGAACGACCACCTCCTGGCCGATCTCTTCCATCCGCCGGTGCATCTCCAGCGCGGGGATACACCGCTCCACGCCGGGTATGGGCGGGACGATGGGGTCGGCGCCGATGGCGCACACAATGGCGTCCGGCTTCATCTGCCGGGCCAGCTCGGGAGTTATGGCGGTGTTCCGAAGAACGGTGATTTTTCTGCGCTCCACCCGGCGGATAAGCACCTGCATGAACTGGTCCAGCCTGGTTTTAAAGGCCACATGCCGGGCAAAGCGGATGGCGCCGCCCAGCTCGCTGTCCTTCTCAGCCAGGGTAACCTCGTGGCCCCGGTCGGCCAGGGTGATGGCCGCCTCCATGCCGGCGGGGCCTCCGCCGATGACCAGCACCTTTTTGGGCTGGACGGCGGGGCGGATATCCCGCTCGATGTATTCCCGTCCGGCCAGGGGGTCCACCGAGCAGCGGACCAGCCGGGAGGAGTATTTCACATAGGGGACAAAGGACTCGCTGATACAGTGGTTGCAGCGGATGCAGGGGGTCACGTCGTCCCCCTGCCCGCAGCTCAGTTTGTTGGGCATCTGGGGATCGGCAATGATGGACCGGGCCACGGCAATAACGTCCGCCTTGCCCTCGGCCAGCACCTGCTCGGCCATGTGGAAATCGTCCAGACCGCCCACCACGGCCACCGGGGTCTTTACCGCCCCCTTGATGGCGGCAGCGAAGTCTACGTTAACGCCGAAGGGGTGGAACAGATTGGGTACCATGTGCTGATTGGTCTCGGGGTAGTGGAAGGTGCCGGCGGTGACATGGAGCAGGTCCACCCTGCCGTCCAGCAGCCTGGCAAAGGCCACCTGATCCTCGATGGTCAGTCCGCCCTCTACCAGCTCGCTGCCGCTGAGGCGGAATTCAATAAGCAGGTCGGGGCACCGCCTGCGGATGGCATCCACCACCATGAGGGATATCCGGGCCCGGTTCTCCAGACAGCCGCCATACTTGTCGGTGCGGCGGTTGTTCAGGGGGGAGAGGAACTCGTGGAGGAGCCAGCCATGTCCGCCGTGGACCATGACCATCTCCACACCGCCCAGATATGCCATCTCCGCCGCACTGGCGAAGCGCTCCACAATGTAGAGGATGGTGTCCTCATCCAGAGCGGTGTAGGGCTTGCCCAGGTGGCCCGGGGCGGCGCTGGGGGCCCAGACGGGGCCGTCGAAGTAGGCGGGGTTGGCCCGTCCGCCGGGGTGGAGCAGTTCCACCGCCGGAATGGCGTTATGCCGCCGGATGGCGTCGGTGGCCAGAAGCAGGGAGGGGAGGACCTCCGGGTCGTCCAAGGCCAGACAGAGCCAGTGGGAGATACCGGTTTTCAGGTCGATGCGGGCCTCGCCCATGTTGACAATGGCCGCCCCACCCCTGGCCCTGCGCTCGAAAACGGCAATGTTCTCGGGGGTGTAATGGGCTTGAGGGGTCAGGTTGGAAACGGATACCGGCGCCGCTTCGATGCGGTTTTTCAGCACCGTGCGGCCCAGCTGCAGGGGCTGGAACAGGTTGGGATAGGAATTCATACAGACCTCCTTCACGCTTTGGGTTGAAACATACTGACACAGTTCGCTGCGCGAATCGGAAAACTTGGTTCTCATTATAATAAGGCAGCGGGAAAAAGTAACTACTTGATTCCGACAAATATTTTTAAAAAAATGACGTTAGTTTAATGAATCACACAAATATTGAAGTATTGAACTGCTTCGATAAAGTGTAAAAGAAACGGCCGGTAAATTTGTGTGCATCCACACCAATGCAAGAATATTCCTTGCCTTTTTCGTTGGTTTTTGCTAAACTGTATGTATTCTCGGAGAGAGGAGGCAGTCAAAGTGGGAGAAGCTTCAGGGACGCCCGTTGTTATGGACTATTGGAAAAACTATATCACCATCCACCATGTGATGGCCTGCGAGCTGTCCTACAGCCTGATTTATGACAACATCAGGCCGGACAAGCTCACCGACGCCCTGGCTACCGTGGGTCTGACCCGGCTGCCCAATCGCTTTTTCCTCATTCAGGTGGACGATTATTACAATTACAGCAGCAAAATGCGGATTACCCAGGAATTTTTTCAGAAAACCGCGCTCATTAAAATTCTGCGGGAGAGCATGGAGAGCATGGGGCTGACCGGCTTTATGGCCAACCTGGTGGGGCAGGACGACCTGATTTGCTTCCTCTGCTGTCCGGAGCAGGAGGGGCCAGGCATCCGGGACTATCTGCTGAACATCGCGGACGCCTTCAAGGCGGTGATCCGGGAGCGCAGCGCCTACACCATCTCCATCTGCGTCAGCCAGCGGTGCGACCGGCTCAACCAGTTTTCCCAGATGTTCCCCCGGATGAATCTGGCGCTGAGCAAGAGCTATTTCTCCGGCAAGGAGTTCAGCATTCTGCTGGAGGATATGGCCCCCGAGGCCGAGGAGGACCGGACGGAGATCAGTCTGAACGACTTCTACCCCAAGCTGCTGGCCGCCTTCGCCCGGCGGGACCGGCTCCTGCTGGAGGAGGTGCTGGAGACCATAATGCGGGCCATGCTGGAGGGACAGATACGCCCCCAGCGGGCCAAGATGGAGCTGGCCCGCATGATGCAGCGCATCGGCGAGTACTGCGTCCAGTGCGGCGTGCCGGAGGACTGGGTCCGGCGGCGGGGCGACCAGGCCATGACCCGCCTGCTGGACTGCCGCTTTGTGTCCGACACCCGGGCCTGCCTCTATGACTTTTACGGCGAGATATCCCGAGCCCTGGAAAAGCACAGCGCCGACAGTCGGTACTCCTTCAAAATTCCCGTTGTGGAGTATATCGCCGCCCACTATATGGAGAGCATCCGGGTGGCCGACCTGGCCGACATGATGGGCTTCAGCGAGGGGCACTTCGCCCGCACCTTCCGCAGGGAATTTGGCCAGACCTTTATTCCCTACCTCACCGAGTACCGTATTCAGCGCAGCAAGGAGCTGCTGTCCGATACCCGCATCCCGGTGGACCAGATTGCCAGTCAGGTGGGGCTGAGCAGCTACAGCTATTTCTGCACCTGCTTCAAGCGCCTGTGCGGCATGTCCCCCGGCGCCTACCGCAGCGCCGCCGCCCAGGCGGCCGGGGATGAGGTTGAAAATTTAAAATAAGAGGTCATGATTCCGTATGTCCATTGCCGCCTCCCCCTGTTAGAATAAGGATACTGACACAGATACTAAAACTTATACTAAAACTTACCTGCTATCGAAGCTGTGCCGCCCCCGGGGCGGCAGTCCTCCGAGCCCCGCGCCGGAGAGAAAAGGAGGTACTTATCCATGCCCAGCTACCCCAACCTGTTCGCGCCCATCCGTGTGCGCGGCGTCTATATCAAGAACCGGGTGGAGTCTGCCCCCATGTCCGCCAGCGGCGACGTCCCCTTCTACACCAGAGAGGCCTTTGAGATGTACAACCAGATTGCCAAAGGCGGGGCCGGCATCGTCACGCTGGGCGAGGCGGGTGTGCACAGCCTCACCGACCACGCCCACCCCACCATGCCCCATCTGGACGACGAGGTTCTGCTGCCCTCCCTGATCCAGACGGTGGACACCGTCCACAAGTGGGGCGCCCTGGCCTCCATCGAGCTGACCCACTCGGGCTGCCGGGCCAAGGGAGCCACCCTGGCCCCCGGCGGCTACGTCATCGGCCCCAGCGCCATGGAGGCCAACCTCTACGGCGACAAGGTCATCGAGATGGACGAGGCCATGATGGACATGATTGCCGACGCCTATGCCGAGGCCGCCTATATGGCCGAGTTCGCCGGCTGCGACATGGTTAACATCCACGGCGGCCATGGCTGGCTCATCAGCCAGTTCCTGTCCGACCTGAACAACCACCGCACCGACAAATACGGCGGGTCCATTGAGAACAAGGCCCGCTTCCCCCTGATGATTGTGGACCGCATCCGCCAGAAGTGTCCCAACCTGCTGCTGGAGTTCCGGCTGAGCAGCGTGGAGGAGACCGAGGGCGGCATGGAGATTGACGAGGTGGTGGAGTTCTGCAAGATGCTGGACGGCAAGGTGGACATCATCCATGTCTCCTCCGCCACCTTCCACGACACCGGCTCCGCCTCCCGCATGTTCCCCACCGTGTTCTACCCCAGAGGGTGCAACGTGGACAACGCCGCCAAAATCAAGGCGGCCGCGCCCCATTGCCTGGTCACTGTGGTGGGCGGCCTGAACGACCCCCAGTTTATGGACGATGTGATTTCCGGCGGCAAGGCCGACTTTGTGGCGGTGGGCCGGCAGTTCATCGCCGACCCCGACTGGCCCCGGAAGGCCAAGGAGGGCCGGGCCGAGGAGATTCACAAGTGCGTGCGCTGCGAGACCTGCATCAGTGCCGGCTTTATCCCTCACGTCCCCTTCTCCTCCGGCGTGCTCCGCTGTACCGTCAACCCCACCTGGGGCCGGGAGTATGAGAACACCCGCAAGGAGGACAAGCCGGAGCGGCTGAAGAAGGTGCTGGTGGCTGGCGGAGGCCCCGGCGGCATGAAGGCCGCCATCACCGCCGCCCGCCGCGGCCACACCGTCATTCTGTGCGAGAAAAACGACCATCTGGCCCCCAATCTGGACTACTCCCGGCAGATTTCCTTTAAAAAGGACATTGTGGAGTTTGTCAAGTCCATGGTGATCGCCGTTCAGCGCACCCCCAACCTGGAGCTGCGGCTGAACACCGAGGTCACCGAGGAGCTGATCCGCCGGGAGGCCCCCGACGTGATTATCGCCGCCTGCGGCGCTGAGCCTGTGATTCCCCCCATCCCCGGCCTGGACCGGCCCTTTGTCCACCATGTCACCGACCTGTTTAAGAAACACATCTCGGTGGGCAAGAAGGTGGTGGTCATCGGCGGCGGCCTGGCCGGCAGTGAGGAGGGTCTGGGCCTGGCCTGGGAGGGCCACGACGTCTCCATCGTGGAAATGAAGGATGGCCTGGCCAAGGAGGCCCCCTATATCCACTGGCGGCACCTCACTGAAAAGCTGGATCAGTCGGTCCACGCCTACTGCTCCGCCAAGGTGCTGGCCGTGGAGGAGAACGGCGTACGGATTGTGGACAGCACCGGCAAGGAACTGCTGCTGGAGGCCGACACCGTTCTGGTAGCCGCCGGTATGCGGCCCAATTCCGACCAGGTGGACCGGTGGTTCGGCCTGGCCGAGGAGGTTATCCCCATCGGCGACTGCCGCAAGGTCGCCCGGATTCTGGAGGCTATGCGCACCGGTTACTGTGCCGGCCTCACCATCTAACAGCACCCCCCTCTTTCTGATTAAAAAAATAACGGTACCACAGTCCCCTCACTGTGATACCGTTATTTTTTGTTGGTGGGCCGGAGATTAAAAAAAGGGCGCAGTTTCCCCTCATTTCCATTAAATGTATGGAAACGTACTACTTTGGGGGGAGTGCACGGTATGGGTGGAGGGGAAAAAGCCTTCCACCCTCCGGGGGGAAGGTGCCCCAGTGCGTACACTGGGGCGGATGAGGGGGCGTTTAGGGCTGCTGTCCTTTACGATAAGGGGCAAAATCTGCCTCGCACCCTCATCCGTCACGGGCTTCGCCCGTGCCACCTTCCCCCTGGAAGGGGGAAGGCTTTGGCGCGTACCTGAGCCCCCCTCACCCGGCTTCGCCGGGAGCTCCCCCACAAGGGGGGAGCCAGGGGAGGCAAGGGCAAAGCCCTTGCCCTACATTACGAACATTTAAGGAGGAACACACCTATGCCAAGCAATCAAACACCCAACTACGCGCTTAACCAATGGGAGCGGGACGACCGGGTCCTGATGGAGGACTTCAACGCCGACAACGCCAAAATTGACGCGGCGTTGGGAGCGCACACCGATACGCTCACCGCGCACACGGCGGCGCTGGCCAAGAAGGGTAACTGCCGGATCGAAACCCGGTCCTACACCGGAACGGGCAAGAACGGTGACGGCGTTTATGTCTCCATTCCCTTTTCCGCGAAGCCGGTGGCGTTCATCATCATCGGACCCAGGTGTCTGCTGGTGGCGGACTGCGCCAGCGGGCAGAACAGCTTTGCAGGTTATGTCCACAATCCCAACTATGGCAGCTCCTTTAATGGCTCTGCGACCACCATCACCTGGTCTGGAAATACCGCGAATCTGCAAATTTTTCAAGGAATCCAGGAACTGAATACCGCGAATTATTCCTATAGGGTCATTGCCTTTTTAGCTGTGGATCAGTAAGTAAAAGGCCCCCGGGCCAGTTGGCCCGGGGGATTATTGCGAAAATGATTAGGAGTGAGCAGTAGCCTTAATAGAAATTGTCACGTCAGCACTCGTGGTGTCGATATCCTTACCAGCATCTACATTAAAGTCAGCTGCGCCAGTCTCGTTGGTGGACAGGCCTGTTGTCTTGATAAAGAGGTCGGTACCGGCGCCACCGGAGGCAATCTTAATGCCAGCAGTCTCGCCAGCTTTGGCATACGTCTCACCAGCAGCAGTGAGGGGCGAACCACCGTTCTTGGGGGTGATGGTGAAAGTTTCGGTGGGGGCAGTACCTTCAACAGTCACAGTAACCTTCACAAAGTTAGGCGCTATAGTAACGTCGTCGGTCAGCTCAGCCTTGGCAATCTTGCCACCGTAGGGTACATACTTAGTAGTACCACCGATGGTGTAAGTCACACCAGTGCCAGTGCCAGGTACGGTAAAGTCAGCAGCCACAAGAGCATTCAGGTCAGCATCCACAGGGACATACTGAGTAGCTTTGGCAGTCACAGCACCAGTACCAGTCACCTTTACATAGCCCTTGGTGGTAACGTCGAAGCCGTCGCCGGTAACAGTAGCGGTAACATCGGCAAATTTATCACTACCAACCGTAACAGTGGTGCCAGTCAGGCCAGTAGTCTCATTGACCTTCACATAGGTGCCGGTCAGGGTCGTGCTCTCGCTGGCGTTACCGAAGGCAGTTAGGGCATTCAGGGCAAGCGATGTACTGCCATTCTTGGAAACATACACTTTATTGCCGTCAATTTTGCCCACCCAAGAATCCTTGGCACTTGCATCCAAGAATGTCGCGTTCAGCTTGATCACACCAGTCGCATCGGTAATAGTCCAGCCGGTGCCAGCTGCGTTCCGCTCAGCCTGCGCATTGGGGAAGCCAGCAGCCTTTGCGGCGTCAATCAGCAGAGCGGCCAGGCCGTTGCCGGCGGGAACAGTGCCGGAGTACAGAACAGCAAAGGCGTTCGTTCCACCATCATACAGAGCAACAGCGTTGTCGGGAGCCACCAGGGCGGACTTGCTCTTGTAGGTGAAGGTCACGGTGCCAGTCTGGCCCTCCACGAAGGTCAGGGAAGTGGCGGACTGCCAGGTGTAGTTAGCGGGGGCGGTAACCTCACTGCCGGTGAAGGGAGCGCCGTTCCAGTTAAAGGTCTCGGTGCCCAGCTGGTTGCCGTTCGTGTCAACCTTGTTTACGGTGACGACCATGGGCTTCACGGGCTCCAGATTGGTGCGGTTCGCGCCAGCGCGCTCGTCGAAGATGATGGAGGTGGCAGCGCCGTCCTCGATCACCGCGCACAGGAAGCCGTCGAACTTGTCAGCGGACTTGTCCAGATTCTTCAGAGCGGTCTCCACGCCGGTGTAGCCGGTGTAGTTGTCGTCCACGTCGTCGAAAGCGTCGCCGTGGTTCTTAGCGGCCAGAGCCAGCACCACATTGACGTTGGGGGACACGGAGAAGCCCTCGGTCTGAGCGGTGTCGGTGTACAGGGTGCCGTTCTTGAAGCTCAGGTCAGCGCGGGCAGAATCAGCGGCGACGTGAGTGCCAGTGTTGTTGGTGCAGTAGTCCACAAACAGCAGAACGGTCTTGGAGGACTCGTAGCCGTTCTTGCCGTTGACGGCGTTCACGATCTCGTTCATGTCATTGATGAAGCGGTCCTTGGTGAAGTCGAAGTAGATGTTGTTCACCTCGGTGCTGGGTCTGGCGCCAGCACCGCCGACAACAAGGACGTTCTCCTTCAGACCGGCAACATCGCCCTTGGAGTTGAACCGGACCTCGTACCAATTGCCAATCTCGGTGGTATCCAGCCAGGCGCTGCTGTCATCGACCTCAGTCAGCTCTACCTTCTTGCCGTTGATGATGGCGTCCTGGGTCCACTTCCACTCGTCGTTGCCCAGGTACTCCTCCCGCTTCACGTCGCCGGTGATGTAGGCGTACTGAGCGGAAGTGCCCTTGTCGTCAGCGGCCAGGGTGACCACGGAGATGATATAGCCGTCCTTGTTGTACAGGATGTAGGCCTCGTCGGCGGCGGTCAGAGCGTTGTCGGCATTGGCACCGGTGTTGCCGCCGATGACGTGGTTGACCACGGTGAAGTCCACGTTCTTCACGCCGGTGGTGATGGAATCCACATCCTTGACGATACTACAATACTTGCCATTGTCCTTGGCATGGATTGTCTCCATCTCAGCGTTGATGTACACGGTGTCGTCGTTGCCGTAGACACGGATAAAGTCGCCGACCCAGCCATTGGGGTTAGCGGGATCCACGGTGGCGTCATCAAATCTGACCTTGGAGCCGTCCAGGGAGACGTTCTTGGTGTTAATGTCGAAGGTGGTGGGGTTAGCGTCCATGGCGCTCTGGGCAATCTTCTTGGGGAAGTTGTAGCTCGTGCTGGTGTTGGTGGAGTCGTAGCCCACTTCCTTCAGGGTGTAAACGTCGTTGCTGTTCTTGGTGTAGGTGCACCAGGTGTTCACCTGAGACGCGTTCTTACCGCCGGCCTTCCAGTCCACCTTGCTGTCTCTGGTGTTGACAACGATGGTGTCCATGGTGCCGTCCAGGAAGATGACGTTGACGTTGGCGTTCTTGGCGGTGAGATTGCTCTCGCCATAATCGGTGCCGGTGACGAAGACATACTGGTTCGCCTTCTCATTCAGCTCCAGGCCGATGAGGTAGCCGTACTTGTCCAGAACGACATTGTAGGTGACTTCCTTCATGTTCACATTGTCGTACTGGTCCAGAACCTCCACGTCGTAACGGGCGGTAGTGGCGTGGTCATACTGAGTGCCGTCGGCGTTGACCCAGGTGTCCCGCTTAAAGGCGTTGATCGTGACCTCAGAGAGGACCTCGGGCTTAATCATGGACTGCACGCTGCCGTCAGCCACGGTGACCAGGAACTTGTCGTCCTTCTTCACGTCCTCGATGGCGAAGTCCTCACCGTCCACGATGAGCTTATCGTCATCATCCTCGTCCTTGATGTAGATGGAACCCTTCTTATCCATGTTGTAGCCGGTCAGAGTGACCTCGTCCCGCTTGGCGTCGTAGTCCTTGTCCGCGATGGCCAGGTAGGTGTTAATCACGGCAATGTAGACCTTCTCCACGTCCTTGCTGTCGTCCACAAAGACCTGAGTAAGCACGCCCTTGCCGGTGCGGCCCACGCCGTCGGTGTTGGAGCGGACCAGGCTGCTGGTGGTGAAGTAGGACTCGTCGCCGTCCAAATCGGTCAGGATGCCGCGGGCGCCGGCGTCGCCGGTGTTCACGCCGTCAATGGCGATCTCGAAATCGTAGTTTTCAATCACGCCCTTGGTCAGCAGATCATACAGCATGCGGCCGGTGACCTTGTCGGTGTACTCAGCTTTCAGCAGCTCCTGCTTCACGTAGGAGCCGATGGTCTTGCTGTCGTACTCCCAGGTCCGGGTGGGACGGTAGAAGTCGTCCATGGTACCCTCGTTCAGCTTCAGGCTGCCGTTGTACAGCTGCTCGCCCAGTTCCACGATGGGGCCGCCGTTCTGGGAGCCCACAGCAGTGGCCTGCACGGAACTGATGGCGGTGGCGTAGGGCTTGGCGCTGGTAACGAATACGTAGTTGACCTTACCGGTAAACACAGCGCCGTCGGGGGTGGTCAGGTTGATGGTGTTGCCGTCGGGCTCCACCATGCCGGACTTCAGGGCGTTCAGCGCCATCTGAGCGACCTGGTTCCGGGTCATGGGGGTGCTGCCATCAGTGCCCACACCCTCAAAGATGCCGATCCTGGTGCCCTGACGGACGGTGGAGACCATAAAGCCGTCGGCGTAGTCGTTCTGGTAACGGAAGTAGCCCAGGGCGCGCATCATCATAGAGGCGGCCTCAACGGCGGTAACGGTGGCGGCGGGATCATAGATGCCCTCGCCGCGGCCGGACACAATGCCGTTGGCGGCGCAGGCGCCGACCCAGCCCCGGGCCCACTCATAATTGCCGCTCACGTCGGCAAAGGGGCAGGTGCTCACGTAGTAGTTGTAATCCAGGTTCAGCAGCAGGCCCATGACCACCGCCATCTCCGCACGGTTGACGGGACGGTCAGGACCAAAGCCGCGGTCGTCGCCGACCATGACTTCGATTGCCTGCAAAACCTCGATAGCTTCGACGTTGTCGTCCTCGTCAACGTCGGAGTAGCCCGCAACCGCACTGGTGCCAATCACCATCATGCCCAGGAGCATGACAGAGGCCAGAGTGAGGCTGAGAGCCCGCTTCAGGTTTCTCATTCGGATTTCCTCCTTACAAAATTTTTCGGCCTGAGA
>Ga0137308_102223_pt1 | contig 13887 bp, 11 predicted proteins | sample Inofrocosms_June_FD_97181 | JGI IMG/M metagenome (GOLD analysis project Ga0137308, IMG submission 97181) | Mouse cecal microbial communities from Vienna, Austria - N-Acetylneuraminic and N-Acetylglucosamine D2O microcosms_June | ecosystem: Host-associated > Mammals > Digestive system > Large...
CTTTGCAGGCGCACAGCTGACGCAGATATCGAGCACTTAATTCACCGTTATTTCCGCAATGCAGTACGGGATATCTTATCATGTTTTGTGCAAAGCATTAGAATTCTGGTTTCGGCTCGTGGGAACCAGGGAAATGAGGTGGGAATAGTCAGGATTTTATTGTTTTGTGTGTTTTTATTCGGGGCGGGGTGGACGGACCTTTATAAAGGGAAGGTCAAGAACATCTGGATCGTCTTCGGGATCATCTCCGGGCTGTGGTGCTGCGGGTGGCAGTTTCTGCGGGATGGGGCTGTGGTTCTGGTTCCGGCCTTTCTTCTGTTTCGTATGCGCATGATGGGCGCGGGGGACGGGAAGATGATGGCGGTGATCGCCGGATATCTGGGGGCGGACCGGGGCCTGCAGGCCATCGGTCTGGGAATGGCAGTAGGAGCAGTATGGTCGCTGTACCGGTTCTGGTGCGGCAGGAATTTATCAGAATCTCTTATGAATCTGGGCGCTTATATCCGGCGCACAATTCAGATAGGAAAATTGGAAGCATATCAGGAATTATCTTTAACAGCGTGCAGGAATACCATCCCCCTGGCAGCGTGTCTGTCCGGCGGAACATATCTCTATTTACTGGGTTTTTGCATCTGGAATATGGCAGGAGGAAACAGATGAAACGAATTATGGCGGTCTATGATGTGGACCCGTTTTACGCAGAGCGGCTGGCAGAATTTGCCAACCAGAAGGAAAAGACGCCCTTTACCGTGGTGGCCTTTACCAGCCTGACCCGGCTGAAGCAGTTTGCAGAGGAGCAGCCTGTGGAGCTTTTGCTGGCAGGGGACGGGGTGCCGGAGGAGTGCCTGAAGGAGCTTGACATCCGGCAGGTGATGCGGCTGGGAGAAGTGAAGGATATGACGGCGCCGGATGTGCCGGTGATCTATAAGTACCAGTCCTCGGACGCGGTTTTGCGGGAGGTGATGGCCTGCTACCAGGTGCAGCCGGAACAGATGCCCCTGATGGCTGTGGGGATCCGCAGCACCATCATAGGCATCTGTTCCCCGGTGGGACGCTGCGGGAAGACCGGTTTTGGCTTTACCCTGGGGCAGATCATGGCCAGGGATTCCAAGGTTCTGTTTCTGGGACTGGAGGAATATTCGGCTCTGTCGCGGCTGACCCAGACCCAGTATGCCGCCACCCTTACTGATCTGGTCTACTACTACCAGTCCGGAGAATACAACCGTATGCGGCTGGCTTCCGTGGTTTACAGCTGGAACGGTATGGACTATATCCCGCCCGTATCCTATGCGGAGGATTTGGCAGAACTGGACGGAGAGGAATTCGCAGGCCTGATCAGACGGATCGCCGCAGAGGGGATTTACGACGCCGTGATCCTGGATCTGGGCCATCTGGTGCGGAAGCTGGAGCCGGTTCTGGAACAGTGCGACATGATCTATGCGCCGATACGGGAGGACTGTGTCTCCGCAGCCAAGGTGGATGCCTGGCACAGCTATATCCTCCACTCAGGCCGGGAGGAGCTGTGGGAACGGATCCGCCTCTTAAAGCTTCCTGTGCCATCGACGGTCCGTCCGGCGGAAAGCTATCTGGAGCAGCTGCTGTGGGGCGAGGTAGGAGACTTTTGCCGGAGCCTGCTTAAAGGGACGAAAGGAGGCGGGTATGAGCATTAGGAAGAAGAGTGAAGCCATGCCGGAGGGAAGCAATCCGGTCTCAGGGACTGAGGCCAGAGAAATGCTCTACCGTATTTTGCGGAATCAGATCCGTCAGGAGCTCCAGGAGCGGCATCAGGTTGGGGACGAGGAACTGATGGAGTGTATTCACCAGGCCATCGGGCAGGCGGCAGCCAGTCAGTACCTGCCTCTAAAGAAACGGCTGGAACTGAAAAAACGCCTTTTTGACGGATTCCGTCGTCTGGACATCCTCCAGGAGCTGGTGGATGATCCGGAGGTCACAGAGATCATGGTTAATGGGAAGGACCATATCTTTATGGAAAAAAAGGGGCAGATCCTTCAGTGGAATCATGGCTTTGAGGAGGAGGCACGGCTGGAGGACATGATCCAGCAGATCGTCAGCCGCATCAACCGGGTAGTCAATGTATCCCATCCGATCGTGGATGCCCGTCTGGAAAACGGTTCACGGGTGCATGTGGTGCTGCCGCCTGTTGCCCTGGACGGGCCGGTGGTCACTATCCGGAAATTTCCGGAGCCCATTACGGTAGAGAAGCTGATCCAGGTGGGATCTCTCACGGAGGAGGCGGCAGCATTTCTGGAGAAGCTGGTCAAGGCGGGGTACAACATTTTCATCAGCGGCGGTACCGGTTCCGGGAAGACATCCTTCCTGAATGCTATGTCATCTTTCATCCCCCCGGAGGAGCGGATCATCACCATCGAGGACTCTGCGGAGCTGCAGATTGGCCAGATACCGAATCTTGTCCGGCTGGAGACCCGCAATGCCAATGCCGAGGGGGAAGGGGCCGTGGAAATCAGTGACCTGATCCGGGCTGCTCTGCGGATGCGGCCTGACAGAATCATCGTGGGGGAGGTACGGGGTAAGGAAGCCCTGGACATGCTCCAGGCCCTGAACACGGGGCATGACGGAAGTCTCTCTACCGGACACGCCAACAGTCCCAGGGATATGCTTTCCCGTCTGGAGACTATGGTGCTTATGGGGGCGGAACTGCCGCTTCCGGCAGTCCGGAGCCAGATCGCGTCTGCGGTAGATATTCTGGTGCATCTTGGGAGACTCAGGGACCGCAGCAGGAAGGTTCTGGAGATCGTGGAAGTAGGAGGTTATAGAGATGGAGAGATACAGCTTGACCCGCTCTTCGCCTTCCAGGAGGCGCCGGGAAGCGGAAGCCGGGTGGAAGGGAGTCTCAGGCGGACCGGAGAGCTCAAGGCCACCGGCAAACTCCGGGCAGCAGGTTATCCGGTATGACCGCTACCGGTTAAAGCCCTGGGAGGCAGCCCTGGGACTGGGCAAGGGGGCGGCGGCGTGCGCATTGCTCTCCTATACCTTTTATCGCAGCCTCGGCGTATTCTGCCTTATGCTGCCATGCAGTGCGGCCGGGATCTTTCTGGAGCGGAAAATGCGGCTGGAGAAGCGCAGGCAGAAGCTTTCGGAAGAGTTCAGGGAAAGCATGGTTATCCTGGCTTCCTCCCTGGCAGCCGGATATTCCATGGAAAACGCATTGAAGGCCAGTGTGGATGAGCTGGAAACCCTTTACGGAAAGGAGGGGCTGGTGGCCAGGGAGTTTGCCTACATGGTACAGCAGCTTCGGATGAACAGGCCGGTGGAATGGCTTTTGGCGGATTTTGCACAGCGCAGCGGCCTGGAGGATATCCAGAGCTTTGCGGATGTATTTGCCGTGGCCAAACGGAGCAGCGGGGATCTGGGAAGCATTATGCGCCACACGGCAGAGGTGATCCGGGATAAGATGCAGGTCAGGGAAGAGATCATTACGCTGACTGCCTCCCGGCAGTTTGAGCAGAAGATCATGAATATGATTCCGTTTTTCATCGTGTTTTATGTGGAGAGTGCGTCCCCCGGGTTCTTCGGACAGATGTACGGAACTGGACTGGGCAGGATGCTGATGAGTGGATGTCTGGTGGTGTATGTGGTTGCTTGTGTGATGGCGAAACGGATATTGGCGATTGAGGTGTGAAGGGGATGCGATTGCGGATATTTAGTAAGAGAGATGCTGGGAACCGGCTCTTGCCGGCTGTGGTTCTGGCAGGCAGTGTGGTTTTGTATGGGGCGCTGACTATGGCGGCCCGGGGCAGGGGGAGTGTGCTTGAGGATCGGCGGCTGGAACGGGACAGGTACGGTGGGGACGAGCGGCAGTACGAGCTGCTGGTAGAGGGGCTGTCCGGGGAGAGGGAGCTTCCTGTGACGGTGCGGGTGGGGGCAAGGACCTACTCAGAGGAGGAAGCAGAGGAGGTCTTTATCCGGCTGATGGATGGGATGGAGGAACGGATCCGGGGGGAGAATGCTTCCCTTATGGATATACGGACGGATCTGACGCTGCCGAAATGGTTTGAGGAGGAAGGGATCAGGGCCAGCTGGTACTCTTCCGACGGAGAGCTTCTGGACGCTGCGGGAAAGCTTGGGCAGCAGGTAACAGAGAACCAGGAGCTTACCTTGTCAGTAGCCTTATCGGACGGGATCCACAAGAGCACCTATGAGATCCCGGTGAGGCTGGTGCCTGGGGAGCAGACCGGCGAGGAAAAGCTGGTGGCAGATTTCAGGAGGGAACTGGAAGACAGGAATGTGCAGCAGGAGCAGAGCTCCGGCCTGGTGCTTCCGGAATCCTTTCAGGAGCATTCTCTGAGGTACCGGCTGAATCAGGGGAATGGATATGAAGGGATCCTTCTGCTGGGAGTTCTGGCGGCGGTTCTTCTGGTGGCAAGGGAGCAGAGCGGGGAAAAGGAACGGGAGAAAAAGCGGGAGCGGGAGCTGCTTCTGGATTATGCGGATGTAGTGTCCAAGCTGATGGTGCTGACCGGGGCCGGACTGACTACCCGCAATGCCTGGGAACGGATGGTCTGCGATTATGACGCGGCTCTGGCCGGAAAGAAGGCAGCTGTGCGGGCTGTTTATGAGGAAATGCGTCTGGCATGTACCCGGATGCAGAATGGTGTGCCAGAGGGGGAGGCTTACAGGGAGTTTGGCAGACGCTGTAAAGTTCAGTGCTATCTGAAGCTTGGCAGTCTGCTGGAGCAGAACCGGAGGGCCGGAACCAAGAATCTGCGTGCCATGTTTGAGACGGAGATGGTGGATGCCCTGGAACAGAGGAAGAACCTGGCAAGAAGGCTGGGGGAGGAAGCCGGAACCAGACTTCTGATGCCGCTGTTTCTGATGCTGGGAGTCGTGATGGTAATGATCATGGTTCCGGCAATGATGAGTATGGGATGAGACGTGCCGGCCGGGATGGGGAGCGGCCAGGGATGGCCGGACGCCTGGTTATGGGACAGCCACGGATGCGTAGGCATGGCTGGCAGGGCAATGGGCAATACACTGTTGCCTATAAAATGGATTCAGGAGTTATTTCTAAAACTATATATTTCTAAAGAAAGGATATTTATATGATCAGAGAAGAAATTTTGGGATTTTTGGAGCAGGAAGACGGTGTTGGCGTGATTGAGGTGGTTCTGATTCTGGTGGTTTTGATCGGACTGGTGATTATATTCAAGGGGCAGATTACGGCGTTATTGAATGATATTTTTAAGCAGATCAATAGCCAGTCCAAGGAAGTTTACTAAAACAGAGCAGACTGGGCCGGATGAATGTAACAGACAGTTCAGCGCGTTTATCGCACTGACCGTACGAAATCGCAGTGGTCGCGGGCATACGGCCATCGCAAAGGGATTCTGAATTAACAGTCCGGGGGGCTGAACCATTACAGATGAATACATCGGACAAGAAGGAGGATGACGAAAAACTATGGATAGAAACAGCCGCCGTGTCTGCGGGCACGTGACCGTATTTATCAGTATGGTGATGATGTGTATTTTTGCGCTTTTCTGCGTGCTGGTGGAGTCGGCGCGGACAGCGGGAGCCAGATGGTATCTGGAGACGGCGGCAGGGTCTGTCATGGATTCGGTGTTTAGCCAGTATCATAGGGAGCTGTGGGATACCTATCGTCTCTTGTTTGCGGAATACGAGGATGAGGAGGAACTGGAAAAGGATTTCGAGAAATACTTCCTTCCCTATCTGGAGACAGCGAACTGGTATCCCATAGCCTATGAATCTTCCCAGGTAGATATGTGGCATACGGTGACCGATGACAATGGTGCCTATCTGGAGCAGGAGATTCTGGATTATATGAAATACGGTGTATGGAAAATGGATTTTGACATAATCACCGTGGACCAGCTCTGGGACAATGCCAGAGAGGCGGAGGCGGTTCAGGCGGTGGGGACCCGCTATCGGACTCATGGTAAGGAGGCCCTGAAGCTGGAAAAGGCCCTGGAGGCCATCACCAGCAGCCAGAAAAAGCAGATAGAAAAAAAGCAGGAGGGCCTGAGCCGTCTGGGAAATTACGATGGGCCGGGATTCCGTCGCGTGGCGGGCCAGCTGGTACAAGAGCTGCAGAAGATGCCAGGACTGGTGGCCGACTATGAGAAGCAGGCGGACCGTCTGGCAGCAAGTTTGAAAGAAAGCAGATATTTCTTTGAACAGGAGCGGACAGAATGCTCCGATACCATGCAGACCATGCTGGATGAGGAGATCAGGCAGTATGAGGCCTATGTGGATGAGGATGGAAGGCGGCGCCAGGAGGTTCGGGCCCTGGCGTCCGAGGCAAAAGAACAGATCGCCCTGGTAGAGGACACCATCGAGGAGGCACGGCGGGTGGAGGAAATCATCGCAGAATGGGAGGATGATGATGACGAGGACGAAGGGGATGGGCCAGACCTGAATGCGCTGTGGTCCCCGGTGCGGCATCATTTCTCAGGTCTGACGATCCACCGGCTCTCGTTTTCCCATGGGGTCAGGGACAAGGAAAAGGAAGGGTGGCTGAACCAGGCGGAACAGCTTTACCGTTCCGGGATGCTGAGTCTGGTAGTGCCTGAGGGAATGTCTGTTTCCGGCGGTTTTCTGCCGGATTCGGAGCTTCCCTCTAAAACGGAGATCATGACCCCGGAAGCCAGAGGAATCTCCCTGCCGGATCATCTGATCGTGGATGAGTACTGCGGCCGTTATTTCCGCTGCTTTCGAACCAATAAGGAAGGGGAGCAGAAATCGGATATGGGGATTGAGGGAAAGGGCGGTCTGGCCTATGAACTGGAATATCTGATCCACGGGCAGGACACAGACGAGGAGAATCTGACCGGAACGGTCAATCGCCTGCTGGCCATCAGGGAAGGGCTGAATCTGATCCATATTCTGTCAGACAGCACTAAACGGGCCCAGGCACGCAGTCTGGCTATGACCATTACCGGGGTGGCGGGTTTCTCACCGCTGCTGCTTCTGACTACCTTTCTGGTTATGTCGGTCTGGGCGCTGGGGGAATCCCTTATGGATGTGCGGGGGCTTCTTGCAGGCAGACGGGTAATGCTGCTTAAATCTGCCAGTGACTGGACCCTGGATCTGGAGAACCTTCTGGCGATGGGACGCCAGGGTATGGTGGAGACCGGCGGCGGAGAGCGGGGATTTTCGTATCTGACATGGCTGAAGCTGCTTCTGCTGCGGGATGAGATTGTCACTCAGGAGTACCGTATGATGGACATGATCCAGATGAATATCTGCCGCAGGCAGGCCTGCTTCCGGATGCGCCGCGGTGTATATGAGGCGCGGATAAAGGGTAGCTTTTGTGGAAAACATGTCTTCTTTTCCCTGGGCTTTGTGGAAAACCTCACAGGAGGCGGGAACCATAACTATCCTATGCAGGTGATTGCGGAAAGAGTGTATTGATAAAGGCAGGAAAATAACCGGCAGCAGCCGGAGCGCTGAACTTTTAAAGTAAACCCTCATATCAGCTTTGCAGATACCACCATGAATGAAAGCGGGTTTACTTTAAGCCTCCGGCGGATGCGCAGAAAATGGGAATGGAAGATGTCACTTCGTGACCCCATTTTCGCGCAGTTCAGCGCCGGAGCGCTGAACTTTTAAAGTAAGGAGGTAGAAGGGAATGCCTTTTTCCATGAAAATAAATGATGGCTGTATCCTGGATCGGATCAGGATACAGTTACTGCGAAAATTATCCGTTTACCAGAACTTGCGAACACCTCTCTCGCAAATGAAAAACTATGTGACTCTCCAGGTACGAATCCTTCATGAAAAAAGAATGGGAAATAGTTTGTGTAATATTCGTGGAAAAAAGGCATTCCCTTCTGCCTCCTTTCGAGACGGATTTTTCCGGATTTTCCCGGGGCAGCAAAGGGTCAGCGTGAGTGCGGGTGCGGGTGCGCAGTCGTCTGCCGGAGGAATGTTTGTTCCGGTCTTCCCGCAGCATCGGAATGGTGGCCGGGAATTTAAACCGTCTTCTGGGAGACAGTCGCTGGCGGCATCCCTGACTTTGGAAGCCGCTCTGGGGTTGAGCCTGTTTATCTTTGCGGCAGTCTGTATGCTGCTTCCCATGCGGATCATGAATACGGAGAGGAAGCTCCAGGCGGCTATGGAATCTATGGGGGAGGAGTTCAGCCGTTATGCCTATATCAAGGATGCGGTGGAGCATTCGAAGCCATTGTCAGCCGCAGGAACAGGAGACTTTGCCAAGGCCTTCTGCCAGCATCTGGTATCTGGCGCGGCCCAGGGCTATGGCATGGTGCAGGTTAAAGAGCATGTAGATACCAGAGCTTTGGAGAGAATGACCATGGGGCGGACACAGATCATGGAGGAAGGCGAGATGATCCGGCTGGTGCTTGACTACGAGATCCGGCTGCCATTTCCGGTACTGGGACTCCCCGCGCTGCAGCGCACAACTGCCTGCAGCCGTCGGGCCTGGGTCGGTTTGCCGGGGAAGACCTATGACGAAGACGGGAACCGCACAGATGATCCTGACGAGATCGTTTATATAGGTAAGAACAGTACCCGTTACCATCGGAGCCGGGAGTGCCACTATCTGTCCAATAAGCTGAAGAGTGTGGCCCTTGCTTCTATAGAAGGGGAGAGGAACCAGAGCGGAGCAAGGTACAGCCCTTGTGCCGTGTGCGGCAGTCAGGCCGGAGCATATGTTTACATCATGCCTTCCGGGACCAGCTACCATTCCTCGGCGGTTTGCCGTGCGATCCTGGCCTATGTGAAGGCGGTGCGGCTTTCTGAGGTGGAACATCTGGGGGCATGTTCTTATTGCGGAAAGTAAAAGGTATACAAGAAAAGGGGAAAGGCTGGTAATGGTAAAATGGAAAGAATGAATCAGGTAAAGCTTCTGTTGTTTTTATTGTTTCTGACTGTGTCAGCAGTTCAGGATTTCAGAAGCCAGTCTGTGTCAGTCGGGGTATATGCAGTGTTCGGTATGGCAGCAGTCGTCTGGAATATAGGGATGATTCTGGGTATGGCTGGCATAATAAATGGCACAGAACCTGCGGCGGTAGTCAGCGGCAGGGAGGCTGTGACAGCAGCTGAAGAAATTAGTGGTATCAGAGCTGGAGCAGATATGTATATTGGTGAGATGGCTCCATACCCAGATATATTAAGTATGCTGGGAAGCGTAGGCCTTGGACGGGCGCTGAGCTGTGGTGTAGGGCTTGGTCTTCTGGCCGTTGGATGGGCGAGCCAGGGAAGGATTGGTGCCGGGGATGGCTGCTTCTTTCTGATCAGTGGACTTTTGCTGGATGCCGGAGAGAATTTCTGGCTGTTGTCTGTCAGTGTGTTCTTATGCGGACTCTGTTCCCTGGGAATTTTGGCAGGGGCACAGCTTGCGGGGCGGCAAAAGGCGAGAACAGACACCCTGGCATTTCTGCCTTTTGTAGCTATAGGCGGAGCAGCCGGGGCAGTAATGGGGGTAATTAAGTGATTTTGCCATGGGCGTCTGGACAAGGCTGGCTCATGTGTTTGTTGGGGGAATCAATCCTGTTGGAGAAAAGGAGAGTAAAGGTATATGAAAGGAAAGAACAGAAACAAAAACGGACACCATTGGAACCAGTTCGGATATTTGCGGAAGCAGTGGTGGCTGGGAGACTGGAAAAACGGAAAATGGCATCAGAACCCCAGAAGCCGGCACCGGAATCAGGAAGGATGCTGCCGGCAGAATATCCGGCAGTGGCAGCATTCCGTGGCAGGAAGGCGTCTGCATGCCAGTTATACGGTAGAGGCGGCCGGGGTCATGGCTGTGGTGCTCTTTACCATGATGGTATTGTTCCATCAGGCATTTTATATCCAGGGATGGACGGTGGGTACCTTCCAGGCTCACCAGCAGGTGGAACGGGAACGGCATGAGATTGTCCATATAGATGAGAAAGAGATTACCCAGATGGCCCGGGGGCAGGGGTGGAGTGCCCAGATAACTGCCGGAGTATTCCGGCCTGAGGAGTCGCTGCGCATGTGGAGTGTTCTGGAGGAAAAAGGTGAAGATTAGTTATCAGAGAGGGATCCGGCACAATTATATGATTATTGATCCAGAGGAGCTGGTTTGGGAAGGCTATGAGAGCCGGATGCTTTCCGCAAATTCCATAGAAGGGCTGCTGCATTTCCAGATCCGGCAGCAGGAGGAGGGTGTGCAGCTTCTCTATGAGATCACTTCCCGCCAGCCCCTTTCCAGACTTCTGGAAGGGCGCAAGATTCAGGCAAAGGAAATTCACAGCCTGGTATCCGGCGTGTTAAAGGTACTGGAACGGATGGAAGGATATCTGCTTGGAGAAAATCATATTCTTCTGGAGCCGGAGTACCTTTATGTGGAGCCAGAAAGCCTGCAGGTCTGGCTGTGTCTGGTTCCAGGGCTGGAGCAGGATTTTCCGGAGAAATTCGGGAAATTTCTGGAATATCTTCTGGAGTGTGTGGATCATGGAGATAAGGAAAGTGTGATTCTGGCATATGGCCTCTATCAGGAGACGCGGAAGGAAAATTACGGCATGGATGATATTTTCCGGCTTTTGTGCAGAGACCAGAGGATGGATTCCCCAAAGAGCCGGGAAGGCTGGGACAGACAGAATAGTCAGGAAATCCGGGATCAGGTGAGGTCAGAACTGTCAGGAATAGCTGATATAGCAGGTAGCACTGTAGATTTTCCGTCGGGAAAGTCCAGAAAAGAGACTGCGGTCCGAGGCAACGAAGGCAGAGAAAAGACTCCTGCGGATAGGAACAGTCCCCTGGCCCGTCTGCGGCTGTGGTTTCGGGAACATTTTTTCCATGAAAAAGAATCTGCCCCGGTGCAGGTTCCCTGGGAGATGATGTTCCGGGAAGAGGAAGACAGGGGAAGCAGGGCAGAAGTACCGGTTCAGGGAAAGTCAGGCAGTCACAGAAGAAATGCGGCGGAACAAAATGTAATAAATAGAGTGGGCGGGGACAGAAAGCAGGAAAAAGGGCGCTTGCTGGTTCGGGAGGCGTTAGTGGAGCCGGGGAATGCTTCCGGTCAGGGCCTGGAATTTGGCACAGCTCTTCTGGCAGATTTGTCGGGCCAGACCGGAACCCGCAGACTGCGGGCCCTGGACTCTGAAAATGAGGATATCACTATCAGCTACTACCCATTTGTGATCGGGAAGCAGGAAAATCTGGTGGATTACCAGCTGAAGCAGGATACGGTCAGCCGCCTTCATGTGCGGATCGACCAGAAGGAGGATGGATACCAGATTCAGGATCTGAATTCCACCAATGGTACTTGTCTGAAGGGACGGCTTCTGGAGAACAATGAGGCAGCAGCGCTTAGTGTCGGAGACGAGATCCGTATTGCCAATTGCCGTTATCTGTTTGAGTAGATTACTACTCCGCGCTTATTTGGGTTAATTCTCCATACTGTTACCATCCTTAACAGCCAGCTCCAGAAAGCTGGACATCTCCCTTGACACCCATTTGTCCCGGTGATAAAGGATTTGGCGCCAGACCTTCAGCTGGAAATCTTTTACCTGGAGGGCAGTAAGGATCCCCTGCTCAAGATCCTTCTGTATGGTGAATTCCGGCAGTAAGGAAATGCCCAGATTATGCCGGAGCTGATTGATGATGAATTCCGTATTGCCGATCTCCAGGAAGGGACGGATCTCCTTTCCTCTGGCAGCCAGATACTGTTCCAGCAAATAGCGGTAGCTGGCGTCCCGCTCTGTGGAAATAAATGGATGACCGATAATCTCGTCCAGCTCCAGTTCCTGTCTGGAGGCCAGGGGGTGTCTGGAGGCGGCTACGAAGCAGACCTTCTCCGGCTGTTCCAGAACCTTTTCCCACTTGGTATCGTATACCTGCCTGTCAAGGAAATATGCAATATCCACCAGGTTATTGTTCATTTTCTCCAGAATGGCTCCCGGGGAGTCAATGATGATGCGGACAGTTACCTTGGGATGAAGCTTGTGGTATGTGCGGAGAAGCTTTGGAAGGATACCGGCGCACACGGATTCGATGGTTCCAATGCACAGATGGCCTGTTAGCTCCTGGGGATTGGCCAGGGTATCCCGGGCCTGGGCCAGCTCCCGCATGACGCTGGTGGCATACTCGTAGAAGACAGATCCCTGGTGGGTGAGGGTTGTCTGTTTGCCGATCCTGTCGAAGAGATGCACTCCCAGCTCATGCTCCAGATTATGGATCTGGATCGTTACGGCCGCCTGAGTGTAGCCTAGTTGTACAGCCGCCTTGGAGAAGCTTCTTAACTTGGCAACATGAAGAAAGGTATTGATTTCCCGCAATTCCATAATGATGTCTGGTCCTTTCTGTAGAATAATAATAGCTGGTGTTTACGGAGCAGTTTCTTATCTGGCTCTGCCTTGGCAGTGCCGGAATACTGCCGGATAAAAAACATTGGGCATTCGTCCGCTGTGAAACCTGAATGAAAATGGGCTTATATGTGAAGTATGGTATCTTTATTCATCCGGATTTCGTATATCGTGAACTATAAAATTATTTTAATAATATCATAAAAACCATAAATTTTACAACAATAAAAACCTATGGTACATTAAAAATAATAACAATTAGTTACTGTTCACGGGGGGATGTTCCAAAGCTGGTATTTGCCAGCTTCAAAAAACAACTTGGCCATGAATAGTAAGTGCGCCCAGCAGTTATAGTCAGGGTAGTGGTTTCATTAATATTATTTTCAGGAAATTGAGGATGCAGGAAAATGGAAAAAACAAATGAGAAGTACAACGCGTATATCCAGATACTGAGGGAAGAGCTGGTGCCGGCTATGGGATGTACAGAGCCTATAGCTCTTGCCTATGGGGCAGCAGTGGCCAGAGATGTTCTAGGGGGCTTGCCGGACCGTGTGGAGATCGGCGCCAGCGGCAGCATCATCAAAAACGTGAAGTCCGTGATCGTGCCGAATACCGACGGGCTTAAAGGGATTCCGGCGGCAGCGGCAGCAGGAATTGTAGCAGGAAAGGCAGACAAAGAGCTGGAAGTAATCGCAGAGGTAAGCGCAGAACAGATTGTCCAGATGAAGGAATTTCTTCAGCAGGTGGAGATATCTACCACCCATGTGGATCATGGCTTTACCTTTGAGATTGTTGTGACATTGTACAAGGGAGCGGACCGTGCCAGGGTACGGATTGTCAATTACCACACTAACATAGTCCTGATTGAGAAAAACGGAGAGGTTCTTAAAGAAATACCGGTAGCGGGGGAAACAGAGGAAGGACTGACAGACAGGAGCCTGCTGGATATGGAGTCGATCTTCGATTTTGCGGAGACCGTGGATATTGAGGATGTGAGGGAGATCCTGGAATGCCAGATTCGCTGCAATATGGCTATTGCGGAGGAAGGGCTCCGGGGCGACTATGGGGCGAATATCGGCACTGTACTTCTGGCCAGCGAGGGAAATGATGTGCGAATCCGGGCCAAGGCCATGGCAGCGGCTGGTTCCGATGCAAGGATGAACGGCTGTGAGCTACCGGTCATTATCAATTCCGGAAGCGGAAACCAGGGGATCACAGCCTCGGTTCCGGTAGTAGTGTACGCCAGAGAGCTGAATGCAGGAGAGGAGAAAATGCTCCGGGCCCTGGTGCTTTCCAACCTAACTGCTATCCACGAGAAAACCCCCATTGGCCGTCTTTCTGCTTACTGTGGTGCCGTCAGCGCCGGTGCCGGTGCCGGTGCGGGAATCGCCTATTTAAATGGCGGGGGCTATGATGAGGTAATACATACGATCGTGAATGCGCTGGCAGTCGTGTCGGGAATCGTCTGTGACGGTGCGAAGGCATCTTGTGCCGCCAAGATTGCGTCTGCAGTGGAAGCAGGAATCTTCGGTTATAATATGTACAAACACGGCCAGCAGTTCCGGGACGGAGACGGCATCGTTCAGAAGGGAAT
>Ga0137308_102225_pt1 | contig 13880 bp, 16 predicted proteins | sample Inofrocosms_June_FD_97181 | JGI IMG/M metagenome (GOLD analysis project Ga0137308, IMG submission 97181) | Mouse cecal microbial communities from Vienna, Austria - N-Acetylneuraminic and N-Acetylglucosamine D2O microcosms_June | ecosystem: Host-associated > Mammals > Digestive system > Large...
ACTGACGCAGACCTTCAGCCTGTCCCCTTCATATTCCGCAGTAACCGTTCCCCCCATCTGCTCTGTCAGCGTGCGAGCAATCGCCAGCCCCAAGCCGGTAGAGTAACTCGCTGTTTCTACTGTATAGAAGCGGTCAAACAATCTGCCCACCTGTACGCTATCCAGCCCGCACACGGTATTGGCAAATAGAATCTCTCCCTTCGCTGTTAATGTGATAAGCAAATCCCCTTCACTGTATTTGACAACATTTTGCAAAAGATTGGAAAACACGCGCGCCAAAGCTGATTGATCAAGCGTCCGCACCACTTTTTCCTGCGGCATCTGAATCTGCGGCACGATACCGCGCGCGCGAAATGCAGAATAAAATGACGCAATACTCTCCTCAAGCACACGGTTTAATACGACAGGCTGCCTATCTGCGACATTCTCTCCCGAGGTTATTACCGAATAACGAAACAGCTCTTCCGTCAGCTCCGTCAAAAGCTCGGCACGGTTGCGGATCACTCCGATATATCTTTGTGACGACGCAGAATGTTCTTCCTGCTCTAACAGCTCCAGATAGCCACAGATTGCCGTCAGCGGCGTACGCAAATCATGTGAAATATTTGCCACCGCTTGTTTCAGTTCCAAATCCCCTTGACTGTAACGGCGCCGCTTGGCGCGAAGATTGCAAAGCTGCCGATTCAGCTCATTTGCCAACCTGCGCATATACCGATCGCGCGAAGAAATATCAAGCAAGGTATTGGTATCGGTTATGAGCCGCTCGGCGAAGCCGTCCGCAATCTCCTTAGCAGATTTACGCAACAGATAAATTTTTACCAGCAGAGCTGCCATGCCTACAGCCATCATGCCGATAACCGCCCATAACCAAATTTCCATGACCTACTCCTTTATTTGAGATTTTTCCTCCTGAATATCACAATGCCACAGACTGTCGGCACGATTGTAAGCGCCACGGAAGACAAGATCATGCGCAAATAATTTGCGATCTGCAACTGCCACATCAATATCCCCTGTCCGGTAGGCAAAAAGTCAAGCATGAATTCGTAAAATACCCGCTTGGCGCCGCTGACATAAGCGGGATTCGGCTGCTGCTCGCCCATTTGCATGCCGCCATCCATCGTCAGTTCTACACTGCTTGCCATTTCCGGCTGCTGCAATCCATTGTACATCATGCTTGCCATAATTAGCAATCCCAAAAACAGAAATATAGAAATGGCGACTGTTACCGTTTTATTGGCGGAAAGCATACTGATAAACGTAAAGATGGAAGAAAACGATGCTACAAAGAAAACAGCCGTCAAAAGATACCCCAGTAAGTGAGGAACGCCCATCTCCCAAAAACCAAGCGCCGGCACGCCCACCAGGGCTGCGACAAGCCATACCGCAATCATAAGCAGCGTCGCCACAAACGTAACCACCAGATTGGCAAGGTAAACACCCGCCCTGGTATGCCCGGTAATCAGCTTATTGCGAATTGTGCCGTCGCTGTATTCCGTGCCGAGAAACATGCTGCAAAACAAGGCGGCAAACATACCGATGGCCAATGCAAACTGAAAGTAATAATCATCCAGACTGCGATGGTATTGCGTTAAACTGACTGTCGCCTGCCGGACGCCGTTTAACATATAGACAAGGGCATAAACCAGCATAGCCCCCATGCACAACCAAAACGTTTTATTCTTCCAGAGACGGGAAAAATTAGCGGATAATAGTTTACGCATTTTTATCACCCCCTACCAGGCTGACATAATAGCTCTCCAGGCTTTCATCGCGCTCCTGCATGGAGATAAGCTCACAGTTTTCTTTCTCCAGCAAAGACGCCAATTGAGAAACATTTAATTTCGCATAGGCATCCGCCGTATCTGAAGAAAGAATTTTATATGCAATGTCCAGCCCGTCGAGCACGCGGGCAAGCGCTTTTGTATCGCTCACTTGCATACGCACACACTTGCGGCAAGCGGCTTCTAACTCGGCTGCACTTATTTCTCTGACCATACAACCATTGTCAATAAACCCATAATGCGTTGCCAGCTTCGACAATTCATCAAGGATATGGCTTGATATGAGCACCGTAATCTGCCGCTCACGGTTGAGCCTTAATATCAGCTCGCGGATCTCAATGATGCCTTGTGGGTCTAAGCCGTTGGCCGGCTCGTCAAGAATCAATAAATCCGGGTCGCCGGCAAGCGCAACGGCAATCCCTAATCTCTGCCTCATACCTAGAGAAAAATGCTTTGCTTTCTTTTTTCCCGTATGCGCCAAACCCACCAATTGTAGAAGATCGCCGATCCCCTCAAACGAGGGCAGTCCCAAAATGCGGTACTGTTGTCTCAGGTTTCCCTCCGCCGTCATATCAAGATAAATTGACGGCGTCTCCACGATCGCTCCCATTCTCCTGCGCGCTTTTACAATCTCCTTTTGCGTATTCTTCCTGCCGTACAGCGTATATTCCCCGGATGTTGGTTCCTGCATTCCGCAAATCAAGCGAATCAGCGTCGTCTTACCGGCGCCATTCTTGCCGACAAAACCATAAATCGCTCCTTGGGGAACATTCATAGATACGCCTTTTAACGCTTGAAAGTTTCTGTAACTTTTACTCAGTGCATTTGTTCTCAGAACATATTCCATATAAATAAGACCTCCTTTTTCTGATACTACCAGTGTATTGTCTCGTTGATATTTGATAAAATCACGCAGGATATTTGTTCATCTGCAAGGCAAATTTTCGACGGCGTAGCGGTTCCTACGGCTAGAAAATTCAACGAAGCAGATGTGCGAATAGACAAGTGAGTTTAACTAATTATCAATGAGACATTACACTAGTGTACTGAGTAACCGTAAAGAAAGCGGTAAAGGAAAGCGTAAAGAAAGTGTAAAGATTTTTGTCGTTCATCAAATTATTCGTCCGCCCGCAAATGAAAGCCAATTCCCCAGACGGCTTCTATATAATCTTTTCCACTTATCTCTCTGAGCTTTCTGCGCAGATTGCTAACATGCATTTTTAGGGAATTTTCCGTGCAGTCCGGCGTGTCTTCGCTTATCCGTTCTAACAGCAGGGACTTGGTAACCACCTGCGTCTGGTTTTGCATCAGCAGCTTTAATATCGCATGTTCTGTTCTCGTAAGCTTGGTCTCATTTGCCCCCACAGAGGCAATATGCAAATCCGTGTCAAGCGCAAGATTGTCAAAAGTCAGTATCGAAGAAGCCGTATCGGCGGCTGCCCTGCGCAATTGTACGGTAATCCGCGCTAGGAGCTCCTTGGTGTGGAAAGGTTTTGTGACGTAATCCGCCGCGCCTCCCAACAACAAATCCACCTTATTGCCCACATCCGCTTTTGCGCTCACGACAATGACTGGAATCCCCTTAATTCGTGGGAGCACCTCTTCGCCATTCAACCCTGGCAGCATCAAGTCCAGCAGCACAAGGTCCGGCGTGGCGGCGGACAGTACCAGCAAGGCTTCCGTCCCGGAATATGCGCGCAAAACCCCATATCCTTCCTTTGTAAGTAATTCCTCAAGCATATTTCCGATATGCATATCGTCGTCAATAATTAAAATATTTTTCAACTTTCTTCTACCATTCCTATATTTCATTAATTGGGCGTACAAAAATCTTTTATGACATAATCTGGATATTCCCGTATTTTTCTTCCTTTTTGCCGACTTATATTATGTCACAATACAGCTGCTTAAACAAGAGCCAACTATCCGCCCGCGCTCCATCTCATACACCTCATCACACAAAATCTCTATATCCTCCTTATTATGGCTTGCCAGTAAGATTGTCTTCCCTTCCGCTTTCAATTCCAACAGGATTTCCCTGACCTTTGCCACACTCTGCTTATCCAGCCCATTCATCGGTTCATCCAAAATCAGGATATGAGGGTCTTCCATAATCGCCTGGGCGATTGCCAGCCTCTGGCGCATCCCCAGAGAATATTTGCCGACCTTCTTCCTGCTGTCCGGCTCTAACCCTACACGGCGCATACTCTCCCTGATTTCCTCTTTGCCAATTATCTTCTTTATCCCGGCAAGATATTCCAGATTTTTATAGCCGTTAAATGCACTGAGAAAACCGGGCGTCTCAATGATAATCCCGATATTGCCTGCGAAATCCTGATCCCAGCCGATTTCCTTTCCTTCTACTACCACCCTGCCGCTGTCAGGTTTTAAAAAGCCAATGATTGTCTTAAATAAAACTGTCTTCCCGGAACCGTTTCTGCCGATAATCCCATAGATCTTTCCTCTCTCAAACTGGAAAGAAACATGATCAAGAACGGTTTCCTCTCCAAACTTTTTCGTCACATTGTCTACTTTTATGATACTTTCCATCATCACTGCACTCCTTCCGCTTCTTTTCTTTTCAGGCAATAAATCCCTAATAAATAGCAGCCTGCAATAATTGCTATTTGCAGCGCAACCATGCATAAAACGGGAAATCCACCTATGCGGTCATAAAAACTGCTCTGCCGGTACATCCCCCATATGCCAAACATGAAAGGGGCCGCTTTTTTATTGCGATACCCATATAAAAATGTCATCCCTTCTAAGATTAGGAGCATGGCTGGGATTATCCTTTTGATTCTTGTCGTGTCCAGGAACAGATACAATGCCAAAAGCGCCATCCCATGGACAATCCACAAAGCAAACACCTCTGCCGTCTCTGGAATGCTGCCCCTCAAATGGCGTAAAACAAGCAGTTCCGCCAACCAGCCTGCTAACGGCAACATACCCGCCGCCAGCCCTCCATAAATCATATTTTTAAAGAAATAATGTTTCCACCACTTCTGCATCCCGCCATAACGGATTACGGCAAAACGCCTGTTTTTTCGATCCATCCCCAGACAAAATCCCACCGCCAATAACCAAACGCCAATCGGCAGCAGCCAACAACCCAGAGGCAGTAATGGAAACGTATCTATTTCCTCCATGGAAATCCCTGCAAAAAAACGATTAAAAATATCCATGCTTACTGACCCTCCGCCATATCTTTAAAATCCACGCGCCCTGCCAGCCACAGGGAAGCCAGCGCCAAAAACGTTATCAAGCCCACGAACAGCAACGCTGACTTCCATTCCCCTCCGGCTCCGTCTATGGAATATCCCGGCATTGCCCTTGCCATCAGGGAAACGCCGCCATACCCATCCTGCTGCATTAAATATCCTGACAATTGCACGCCAAATACAATCAGCGCACCGAAAATTTCTTTCAAAAAAAGATTACACACATAGAGGAGAACACCGAGAAACACAAAATAAAGCCACAGGAAAAGAAACGTGAGGGCAAATGCCTGGGGCGCAGCCATCGACTGCATCACATTTTCCCAGGGAAAGGTAATATTGTATTTCACGCCCAGCTGATTCGTTCTGTCCATTGCCAGATGATAAACCGGGCTGCTCCACATGGCGCCCCAAAATCCCCAAATGCTGCTAACCGCCACGGACACCAGCGCAATGCACGCCGTAAATAGAAACGCCTGCAGCATAATATAAAACAACATCCCCAGATTCCAGCTCTTGCGGCTGCTCCTATATAAAATAAAGTAAATATTTCCCTTGATAAAAGGAGCGTCCGCTATCACCAAAAGCCACCCCAGCACGAGAAACAGCATATTTTTATAGTGATGCCCTATCACAATAAATGTCTCCAGCACATTAACCGGTTCCCCCGTTTCCTGTACATACCTGAGAAAAAAAAACATCCAGTATCCAAATAACGCCACCCCCAAAATAAAGCCCATAATGACCCGCTTATCCCGGCGTTCTTCCCGGAAAATATTGCTCATCATGCAAAAAGACTGCCTAATCCTACCCATTCCGAAACCTCCTTTTCAGTCCCCAGAGGACAACGGCCGCTGCCAACAGGATATAAACACACTCCATAAACGCCGACAGGGGATAATTGTCCAACCCACGCCTAAGCCAGATTGGGTTCAGCAGGGGAAGGTTATAAAATCCCACCCACATGGATTCATACAGCACAAACGGCGCAATCAGCGATACATATTTATTCGGTATCCACACGGCAAACGCCAGTCCCGCCAACGCCCATATACAGCCAAACAAAAAGGTCAGTATCACCTTCCAGACAAAAATAAACCCATCGCCATATGATTCTATATAAGTAAACTCTACTGCCAAATCCAGCATTCCCGCATCGCTTCCCTCTGGTATGCCGGGGATTCCAAACCCATATGCCATACCCAGGGCAAGTGAAACCGGAACCGCCAGCATGCTCCCGCCGGAAAGCGCAGTAGTAATCAGACGCATTACGCCAAATTTTTTATAGGACATTCTCGTTAAAATCATTCTTACATACCCGCTATTATATTCCTCACAAAAAACAGAGGCATAGGCGAGACTTGGAAATACAGCGGCAAACGGCCCGAAACCGGAAGCTGATTCCACATTCGCCAGAATAAAATAACTGCTGCGGCTCCTATCCAAAGGCGCCTGAAACACCGCGTCAACAAGAATCCAGGTTACAGCCAGAAGCCCCGCCAGAAACCCCACATTCAGAAAACTCCGTTTTAAATCCTGCCAAACGACACTCTTCATCTCATTTCATCCTCACATTTCAAATGATTCGCTACTTATTCCATTCTCATTATTTCCCCTGACACAGCGTTCACGCAGATATTAGATGCCGCGCCATTTGTCCCTATCTCTTTTGATAATTTATCATCTTCAATCCATGCAGACATTGGAATATATATCTGCCACACCGGAATTAATGATATTTCATTTTTACTTTCATCAAACAAGGGATAATATAAAAATTCCACTTCTGTCATCACAACCTCGCTGCTGCCATGGATTTTACCGTCATGCAGACTGACCGTAATAATTTCTTCTATCTGCTCCCAGGAAAGCAGCTTTTCACATTCCTCCTTTTGCTTCACCCTGCCAAGACATTCCGCCAGGTCTAGGGCGGCAACTCCATCCGCACATACCCACGCGTAACCAGACGGATATACCTCTCCATCAGAAACAGATCCCACTTCATGCACAATGCCCATGCCCTCATAGGAGGACGTAAATTTCAGTTCATAAAACATAAAGTCCCCGCCTTGGTACATGGCAGCTTCATAAACCATAATTTCTGACAAGTCTATTTTTGACAATTTGGCAAGCAGCATACCTTCTGCTTCCCCTAATGAAAATCCTGCGCTTCCTCCTGCTGTTTCATCTCCAGCATCCGCCAAACCCGCCGCCTCTCCCTGCTTACAAATACTCAATATTGTTTCTTCTCCCGATTTATAAATGGCATCGCATTTTAGTTTTAAATCCATATCTTCATAATAACCGCCCGTGCCGTGCACAAAACCCGCTTCCTTCCTCCCATCTGTTATTGTACATAGAGAGGTATCGCCAAACACTGCATACACTGCTTTTTCTTCACTGTTTTTATTCTCCTTCTCCATCTGCTCTGCTTCCCGCTTCCGCTCATCTGATATATCACGGATTTTACCGGAATCCCCTTCCAGAAAATTCTGTAAAAGTTCTCCTTTCAGGGCGCTGTTTTTTTCCAGTACCATATGGTATACATGCTCTGGAATATGGGGGTAGGACGCTTTCACATTGACGCCGCTTTCTTTTGTTCCAACCAATGTATTGATTTCCTTAGCTTCTCTACTGATTGGTGATCCTGCCCTATCCTTCACAATGTCAGCCACTTTGCTTTCCGCTGAACTCTTTGCATGGCGAATCCCGCCATCTGACGAACTTTCCGGCTCTTTCTGACACCCGCAGAATAATAAAGCCGCAAACGAGGCTGCCAGCGCCATCTTAAAAATCTTCTTATCCATGGTTCCCTCCTTATGCATTTTTCAGATGGCATTCCCATCTGAACTCTCGTAAGTATACCACTTTCAGAAAAGCAAGATAGTCCTTTGCCAAAATCCGCCCCGGAAAATGGCGAAATTGACCGAAAAGAAGCTGCCGCTTTTTATGTTTCACATATTGCGGCAGCTCCTGTTTCCTACAACTCTTTCATATATAACATAATATCCACCTCAAAACGGCTATGTTCACACACAATTTCCATATCTCCATGGTGTTTTTCAACGATTGCCCGCACGTTCCCAAGCCCCATGCCATGGTTTCGCTTATCCTCTTTGGTCGTCTTTCCAACACCCTTCTCTCCTGACACATCATCATTGCAGCTATTACTGACATTGAGAAACAACACGCCCCTGTTTTCCTCCATCTGAATTTTCAATTCTTTTTCCTCTGTCTGCACGGCGGCTTCCAGTGCATTGTCCAAAAGATTTCCTAAAATAACATTTAGATCAAACGAACCTAAATTTAAGTATTCTGGAATTGTAATTTTCGTTTCCACTGTATGCAAAAGCTCTTTTGCCCTGCCGATTTTATAATTGAGCAGGCTGTCTACATCCTCGTTGCCGCTCATAACATGCTCTGACGGATTCACCATAAATTCCTGCATCTTCTGTAAATACTTCTGCACCTCCTCACGGCTGCCATTATTGGACAATGCCTGCAAAGACAATATATGGTTCTTCATGTCATGGCGCAGGGAACGGATACGGCTCCCTGATTCCATAATAATCTCCAACTGATTGCGGTACAGCTGCGTCTGCTGCCTGTATCTGTCTCTTTCCCGCAGATGCCTGTAATTCTTTAACATCTCATGGTACAGGCCGAAAACACCCAAATTGACGGCAAGCAGGCAGATACAGACCAAACATGACGCCCCCCCAGCCCCCGGCTTTGCATACAGCATGGAACACAACGCCAGGATGCTTGCCGCGGGCGTAACGGATAACAACATAGCCTGCTTACGACCCGGCTGCGCATGCCGGAAACCATCCGCACCTCCAATACTACCGGCAATGGTTACACTGATTAGAAACAGCAGGACGCCTACCACCGTTTTCAGATATATGGTTCCGCCGGACATACCGCTGTCCATGAAAAACACTGCGGCTGACAGACAGGATAAGTCAATGCCAAACCATGTAACGATTGTCCAAAGCCTGTTTCTCCACATGCCTGTATAACAGCAGGCAATTCCCAGAATGCCGACAACATTACATGCCTCATACAAGAAAGACATCCCCCAAAAACAATATACTGCGGACGTTGCCATATAATAAATGCCATACACAGACCGCAAAATCCACCCAGCCGCATCCCTCTTTACTAAAAATAATTCGATTGCCTGTTTCATCAAAACAACACGCAGGATATTCACGATAAATTCTATTAATATTCCATGTCCCATCTCAAATTGAAGCATCCATTCTCTCTTTCCTATACTGTTTTATTTTACTGCGGACTTCTTTGCGGTAAGGCTTACTAATATTCAATTCTTCCCCATCCGTCATCTTTACGGTCTCATAAGAGTACTCACTGATAAAATCCTGATTTACGATATAAGATTGGTGAATCATTACAAAATGTCCCGGAAGCTGCTTGGCAGTCTCTTTCAGCTTGCCATAAAACGTTTCCTGCCCGCCCTTGCCCACAATCATAATCTTTTTATCCATGCTTGTAAAATAATATATTTCGCTGAAAGGGACTCTGAAATAAGCGCTTCCTTTACGGTATTCAAAATAAAACACTTTTTTCCGCTTCTGCCTTATGCTCCTGACCATTACTTCCCTGAGCTGTTTTTCCAATATTGGTTTTATCAGAAAATCCAGCGGCTGCACCTGAAATAGCTGCATCGCATAATTCTGCTTAGAAGAAATATATACGATATGGGTCTGTATATCCTCCATATCATTGCGGATAAATTTACCTACCTCAATACCATTCTTCTGCGCCAGTTCAATATCAAGAAAGAGCAAATCAAGCTGTACTCCTTTATGCAAATCACTCTGAATGCTTTCCCCGGAATACCACACCTCCGTCTCTGTTTCCACTTCAAGCTCCTCTGCTATCTGGCAGATCTGTTGCTCAAGTCCCGCGCACAAGGCGTTATCATCATCACAAATCCCTATTCTGTACATGGCAATCCTCCTTACAAATCCCTGCACTTAAATATTTGTACCTTCCGTTTTCCAATCCTTCATCTATCTAGCCCTCCCCCATTTTATGTAATTATTGCACAAAAAACAATTCTATTTTGTTAAAAAACAAACAATTTTCTGTGCAAATTATCCATGTTTTCCCATAATTAAAGTCTCTCAGGGCTTCAATTTTACGAAATACGAAAACTCCGGCGGAATCCATTGACATAATTATAATCTCTCCTTATAATTATGATTAAGCTGCAACATAATTATAAAGAAATGCAAGTTATTATTCAAGCAAATTTACGGAAGATAGGAGGCAATTATGGACATCAATTATGAACTATATAAAGTCTTCTATCAGGTAGCCTCTTCATTAAGTTTTTCAGAGGCCTCCAAGAAACTGTTTATTTCCCAGTCGGCAGTCAGCCAGTCTGTTAAAACACTGGAACGCAAGCTCGGGCAGCCTTTATTTATCCGCAGCACGAAGAAAGTGCAGCTCTCACAGGCGGGTCAGACCTTGCTCAAGCATGTAGAACCTGCCATTCATTTGTTGGAAAAGGGAGAGACACAACTGTTAGACGCCAATGCGCTGGGGCTTGGACAGCTTCATATCGGAGCAAGCGACACGATATGCCGCTATTTCCTCATTCCCTATTTGAAACAGTTCCATCAACAGTTTCCAGACGTCCCCATCAAGGTGACAAACGCGACGTCCATAGGCTGCGTAGATTTATTAACCCAGGGAAAGGCAGATTTGATTATCACCAACTATCCGAACTCACGGCTGAACGATATGTTTATCCGAAAGATCGTTGCCAACTTCCAGGATGTGTTTATTGCCAATCCCGCTTATCTCGATTTGCAGCTGGAAGAATTCTCTCTGGCGGATATAAAAAATTATCCATTATTAATGTTGGAACGCAAAAGCGCCACCAGCGAATTCTTACACAATTTGTTTTTACAGCACCAGTTAGAATTGATTCCTGAAGTAGAGCTTAACAGTAACGATTTCCTCATGGATCTGGCAAGAATTGGTCTGGGTATCGCTTTTGTTCCCGACTATTGCCTCTCCAAAGACGATGAGCTGCGTCCTTTAAAGATGAAAGAGACGATACCTAAGCGACAGATGGCAGCCGCCGTCAATCCGGGACTTTTGCTCTCTCCCGCCGCAGAAGAATTCCTAAAGCTCCTTCCGCAATTGAATGCCGACGCGCAATAGCAAGGATAATAGGATTAATTCTCTTATGTGCGGCAACCAATAACTTAAGGGTACTGGTTGGAAGCTGTCATGAACAGACAGCGTCCACTGACCATACATTTAACTTTTGTATAGAAAGGAGATTTGAATTATGAAACTTTTTAACGTGAAAGACACAGAAGAATTTTTTAAAGTTGTAGACCAGTGCAAAGGCACCGTGGAGCTGGTCTCCTCACAAGGCGACCGCCTGAACCTGAAATCCCAGCTCACCAAATATATTACCATCACCAATCTTTTCAGTGATGAATCTATGATTAAAGAGCTGGAATTGGTAGCTTACGATCCGGATGATATGGAACGCCTGACACAATACATGTTCGGCACAGATAAATTCCCCGGACCGACTGCACCGTAATGGGCGAAATAGGGAGCTGCCGCTTTATCGAACAGAAATTCGTAAAGCGGCAGCTTTATTTTGGTAATTTCTATAAAAGAAACTATTTTTCTTCTATAGAAATTCCTATCTTTCCATTCTCTTCCTCTTTCATTCCCATAGATATATCAATTTCCTCTTTTCCTGTTTCTAATGTAATATCCTCCTCTTTTTCTGATTCTGAAGAATTGATTTCATAAATTTCTTCCGCCTGCAATATATTCTCTTTTTCAACCTCTGGAATGTCGCTTTCATATTCTACAATTGATTTTACGCAAATATCAAAATACTCATCATCTGAATTTGGCCGGCTCAATGCAACCATTCCATTATTACATGAAACAATACTTGGCTTCCCACTCATGCTTTCCTTACCGTCATCCAAAAAGAGGATATATGTCTCTCCCTTTTCAAGAGACGGCGTATCATCCATTGTTTCCTGATAGTATTCACCATCTAATTCATAAATCGCGCAACTTTCCTGTACTTGAAATTCATTCCCCTCAGATAATTCCCCATTATTTTTGTATACTTCCAATACCCGGACAGAACGCACTGCGCAAGAACTAACTACCATTCCATATTCTTCATTATAATTTATTAAACTATTTTCTGAAGACAATTCATCTAAAACTTCTACTTTTGCTACAATTGCCGCTTCATTCTTTAATTCTTCATAGGAAAAAGTTACATATTCTGCATCAGAAGAAATCTTATTCTTCTGAGGAACATCTGCTGATGCAATCTTAGTCTGAATCTCCTGATTTTCCTGATCCGTTTGTTTTCCACATGCGCAAAAAACTAATTGCATACAGATAAATAAAAATATAAAATACTTGTTTACATTATTTCCTTTTTTCATATTATTGCCCCCATTTCTTTTTCAACCATTCTTTATCTTTATCTGATAATTTTATATAATCTTTTACTCCTTGCTTCATAATATCACTTTTTCCCTTCGTATGTGATAATGATAAAGCATGGCCAACTTCATGAGTTATTGTTGCTTGTATAGATTTTGAGTTTTTTGAAAACTTACTACTCGAATATACAATACAAAGTGCTAAATCCCATTTTTTATCATGCGAAACTTTTTTTCCTTTATATGTATAATATGTTTGACCTAAAGCTGTTTTACTTGGTGGGGAAATTTGGCCAATACTAACATTAATTCCTTTATTTCTCATATAATCCCCACCATATGATAATGAAACGTTATTTGATATTTTATTCCATCGTCTAACTGCTTTTTTAGCTGTTATTAAATTAACAAATGATTCATTTAATATGATGTTATATTTCTTCTTTGCTGATGTAAAACCACCGGAAAAATTTCCTGCAAATACATTTGTAGTAGTTAAACATACCATTAAAATAGATAAAATAATAATCTTCATTTTCTTCATCTTCTTCACACCTCTTTCTGTATTTTTGCAGGTTGAACTGCCAGAGACTTTTGTCTTAAACCGCTTTTTTTATGCAGCTTGCAGAAATATAATGCCACTTGCTATTAACTTTAAATTTTGCCCATCCATTACTAATTGACCTTACCCAAACAATATCATTCTTGTACAAAATTCCTAAAGAAGAATATCTTGTTCCTGGTCCGGATCTCATAGTAGCTTTATTCACACTGACCTTATATTTCGTGGTAAAAAATCCTTTCGTCTTGTTTTCCCCCGGAAATATGCTTTCGGAATGATTTTCTGATACATCAAAAAATCCTCCTGCCCTTACATTTTCAATTGCTCTTGCAGGCATGTCAGCAGCGTATGTTGTATTCCCGGATAACCATATGCTCATAGCTAATACCCCACTACAAAAAAGTGCCGTTCTTTTCCTCATTTTTATCCTCCTGTTTCTATAAATTTTAGGCTAATTTTAATATATCACAAACTTCTTAATATACATCTTAAGAAATCTAAAGAAATATAAAGAACGCTTCTTGTCGCTTCGTTATATGATATGATAAAGCTAATATAAGTGCGAAAACTTGATTTATTCATAGCACAAGCACCTTTTTAATGTTATCATTATGATGATAGACTAAATTAAGCAAACTAAGAAAGCCAGGAAGAGACGATGAATAAAAACATTCTAATTATTGAAGATGATTCCGATATTCGTGAGGGAATAAAAATCTTACTAGAAGGAGAAGGATTTCTTGTAGACGAAGCGGGTAATGGCAAAGAAGGACTGGAAAAACTATCTGCAAAAACAAATTTAGTTATCCTGGATATTATGATGCCAGGTATATCCGGTTTG
>Ga0137308_102228_pt1 | contig 13850 bp, 13 predicted proteins | sample Inofrocosms_June_FD_97181 | JGI IMG/M metagenome (GOLD analysis project Ga0137308, IMG submission 97181) | Mouse cecal microbial communities from Vienna, Austria - N-Acetylneuraminic and N-Acetylglucosamine D2O microcosms_June | ecosystem: Host-associated > Mammals > Digestive system > Large...
TCAGGGCATACCGCACAGACCTCCCCGGGTACCACACGTTTCTTTCTCTCCATCCATCTGCCACATCTATCATGCATGATTCCGTGTAGTTACTGGGCTTCGGCTTGTATGGCAGTCTTACCCTCATGCATAACCTCCTATGTGATTTCTGTTCGTCAGACCAGAGATTTGCCCGCAGGTTTATATGTTCCCCACATCCGGCTTCCTTCAGATTCCTCCTCACGGCGGACACCCTTGCCTTCGGCTATATCCTTCCCACTACCGGGCGGATTCGGGACTTTCACCCGTTAGAAACGTGCGCCGCCGGGCGCACCATAAAAAACGGCACGGGATTTCTCCCATGCCTATAAGGTAAATCAATCTTTTCAACTTTTTATCTACTTTTGAGAATTTATTTCAAAATACGCTGTCGCCGCACCGCCCCGTTCCCTATTTTCAAGGACAAGGCTGCCGCCGCATTTTTCACAGAGAACACGGCAGATATAGAGCCCCATCCCAAAATGGCCTGCCGGATCTGTCGCATCAGGCGAGGCGGAATCATCCGTCTCCTCCCGGAGAAAGGGTTCCATTCCCCTCTCCAGCATCTTCCCGGTAAATCCATTCCCGTCATCCTCCACACAGATGGCCAGTTTCCCGTCCTTTACCTGGCAAAACACCCTGACACTTCCCGATGCATATCTTGCCCCGTTGGAAACCAGATTTTCATAGACCTGCATCACACATTGCGCATCCAGAAAAAGCCTTCTCTCATCATCCGTCTCTCCATGGAATTCAAACCGCTTTCCCCTGCACAAAAGTTCCCCCGTCTCCCGCAGGACAAGCGCCAGATCTTTGCAGGATATGTTACGTCTCTGCGGTTCCACGTCCTCCAGCTTCTGAATCCGGCTCATCTGTGACGCATAGCCCTCCAGGCGGAGGATATTGCGCTTCATCCTATGAAAAATCTGCATCTGCTTCTCCGGCGGCAGCGCCGCCTCCTGCAGCGCATTCTCCCCCGTGACATACTTTTCCAGAAGATCCACATATCCCCCGAGCACCGTAAGGGGCGTCCGGATCTCATGGGAAAAGGCGGCGTTCAATCTTTTTCGCTCCTCCAGAAGCGCCCAGATCCTCCTGTTATTCTCGTAGAGCGCAAGGCGCATTTTCTCAAAGGCACGGCACAGCTCGCCCAGTTCATTCTGCTTTTCATACTCCAGGCTGAAATCCAGCTGCTCCTCGGAAATCTTCCGGGCAGCCTCCGTCAGCATACGAAAAGGAACTCTGAGTTCCCGATAGTAAAAAAGAGCCCCCGCCGCAAAAAGACAGAGCGCAATCCACACAGGTATCAGCACCATCTGGCCATAGCTGATGAGCAGATAGACCACATCATCCTCCCGGCAGATACGTCTGTACCAGTCCTGCAGGTCATTGGTTCCAAAGCCAATGGCTGCGGTTCCCAGCACTGCCGGGAGGGCAAAGACAGGCAGATAGACGGCAAAGCACCATTTCAGGGAAAGACCGCCTCTTTTCTTTTCCTGAAATTTCTTCCCTTCTTTATTTTTTTCTCTCATCTTACTTTACCCATTTATACCCCATTCCCCAGACCGTTTCCAGGTGATGCTCCATCCCCTCGCGGGAAAGACCGATTCGGATCCGCCTGATATGTTCGGCCACCACCGAACTGCTGCCCTCCGCATCCAGTCCCCACACCTTTTCATAGATACGCTCCCTGTCAAAAACCTGTCCGGCATTCATGGAAAGCAGGGCGATAATCTCGAATTCCTTCTTTGCGAAACCAAGCTTCCTGCCGTTTACACAGACGCTCTTTGCCCGGTAATCCACCTCAAGATCCCCGAAAAAACGGACGTTTCCCGGTGTGCTGTTTCTCTTTTCCCTGCGAAGATGCGCATTCACCCTTGCTCCCAGCTCATCGATGGAAAAGGGCTTTATAATATAATCATCGCCCCCTGCCGCAAAGCCTTCAATTTTATCGGCATCCTCAATCCTCGCCGTCAGAAACAGAATCGGACAGGAAACGTAATTGCGGATCCTCCTGCACACGGAAATACCGTCCCTGTCAGGCATATTGATATCCAGAAGGATAATGTGGGGATTCTGCGCCGCCTTTTCAAGTGCTTCCTCCCCGTTTTGCGCCGTCAAAACCAGGTAATTGTTCAGCTCAAAGTAATCCTTAAGAAGGCTCCTGACATCCGCCTCATCATCCACCACCAGAATCTTATATTTCACATCCCGCTCTGTCATCTCAACCTCTGCCAGTCCTCGATCTCCACGGCCTCCGCATCTATGACGGTCTCTTTGTCCTTACGCGTCTTAAAGATCCTTGAAATAATCCATGCGTCGGATAAACCGTCATAGACCAGAAAAGCGCCGATCACCCGCACTACCGTGTTCACCACCTTGAAGGGATTGCGCACCAGGATGACTCCGAGCACCACGGTAAAAGCTCCAAAGAGCAGCGCAATCCACCACCTGTCGTAATTCATCCGCTTCAGGTCAAAAGCCTGTGTCACATTATGTATCCCGTGTATGATGATAATGAGCCCCACGATCACCGGAACAGTGCGGATGATCACATCCGGACGGAACAGAATCCAGGCCCCGAGAACGCCAAAAATAATCCCGAGCATCAGCATCCCCTGCAGGTACAGGGTTCTCTCCCTTGCGATCAGGTAGAGAACAATCTGGATGATACCGTATAGCAAAAGCACGCCGCCAAGAACCATGCAGACCACCTGAGTGGAGGTGCCTGGCCAGATAATCAGAACCAGGCCGACCACCATGCAGATCACCGCCGAAACCGTGTAATTCGCTTTCAGATTTTTAAAATAATTGATCATCTCTCCCGCTCCTTTTCTATACGCTTTTTTATACCTTCCCAGATCAGATACCCGAAATAACCCAGAACGGCTCCGAAGCAGTTCAGCAGTATGTCGTCCACGTCAAAAGCCCCAAAGGCGCTGAACAGCTGAAACACCTCGATTCCCAGCACAAAAAGGAAAGCGTTGAGCAGCATCACCAGAAAGTTTCTTCCCCTTTTCAGCACATAGGGAAGCAGGAAACCGAAGGGGATGAACACCACCACATTCCCCACCAGATTCTCGAAGCTGTTGAGCATATACGAATAATCAATGTACATGCGGATGGTCTTAAACAGGGTAAAATTGGCCGTATCCAGTCCTTCCAGAATCACGTCTTTTTCCCAGGTATCCACAATCGCTTTTAATTGGGAATAAGGGTACTTAAAAATAATCAGCTTAATGACAATCAGAAGATAGACAAAAAACAGCGCACGAACCTTTCCCGGCGTCATCACGGGATAATCCGTTCCCCTTATGCGCTCCCGCATCCTCATCTCATCCGCCGTTAACGAGCTTTTCACTAATAACGAACCTCCATCAGCGTAAGTCCCCTGGCAGGCGCCAGCTCCCCGGCTTTCTCGCGAAGGCCGCCGGCCAGAATATCTGCCATCTCCTCAGGTTTCCTCTTATGCATTCCCACTTCCAGAAGGGTTCCCGCCATGATGCGTACCATATGGTACAAGAATCCGTTTCCGCTGAAGGTAAAGCGGATCTCCCTGTCCCAGACAAAGGAGGCTGACACCTGGTCGATCCGGATACTTTCAATCGTCCGCACCGTGGATTTCTTTCCCCTTTTGCTGGACGTAAAGGCCTTAAAATCATGGGTGCCCTCCAGGTAGGACGCCGCCTTCTGCATGGCCGCCACATCCAGAGGCTCCTCCACCACATGCACGTACCTTCTGTCAAACACATGGGGAATCTTCGTGTTCAAAACCCGGTAGCGGTAGGTTTTTCCCTTCACATTCAGCCTGCTGTGAAACCGCTCTCCCACTTCCTTAATCTCTATTACCCCAATATCCTCCGGAAGGTAAGCGTTCATATAATCCATGATCTGTTCCGGCGTCTTTTCCGTATCCAGGTGGAAATTTGCCACCTGGCAGGCCGCATGCACACCCGCATCCGTCCTTCCGCTGCCGATAATCTCCACTTTTTGTCCGGTCATTTTGCCGAGAAGGCCTTCCAGCCTGCCCTGTATGGTATTCTCCGTGCTTCCCTGCCGCTGCCAGCCCTGATATCTTGTTCCCTCATATTGAAGAACGATTCTGTAATTTTTCAATTCACTTTACCTCCCAGGGATTCTCTCTTCCCTCCGCAAAATATTTACAGCCGAGAAGGGAATCTCTGACCACGGTTTCCACGCAGTCATCCGTATAGAACGCCATGTGATGGCTGACCGTCACATTGGGGAACCCCCGCAGGATGGAAAGCTCCCTGTTATTTAGTATATCAGATTTGTGGTCATAATAATACAGGCCAAACTCATTTTCCACAACATCCAGGGCCGCTCCGCCGATTTTTCCGGATTCGATTCCGGAAATCAAAGCCTGCGTGTCAATCAGTCCGCCTCTTGCTGTGTTGATGATCATCACTCCATCCTTCATTTTTGCGATGGCCTCTTCCCCGATCATATGGAAATTGTCGTCTGTAAGGGGCATATGAAGGGAAATCACGTCCGCCCTTCTCCACATCTGCTCAAGATCCACATAGGATACGCCGCTCTCCGTCACCTCGCCGCTCTCATACAGATCATAGGCAATGCGCTCACAGCCGAAGCCGGAGAGATCCCTCAAAACGCATCTCCCGATTCTCCCGGTTCCTATTACCCCCACCGTGAGATCCTTGAGCTCTCTCCCCTGGATTCCCTTAAGGGTGTAATCCTGAATATGGCTTCTCTCCAGAATCCGCTTCATTCGGCGGATGGTCATAAGGATCAGCATCACCGTGTAATCCGCCACCCCGCAGGGGCCGTAGGGTGCGTTTGCCACTGTCATTCCAAGCTTTTTCGCCGCACCGACGTCAATATGGTCATAGCCGATGGTTCTTGTGGTGACATACCGGACGCCCTGGGACGCAAAAATTTCCAGAAGCTCCCGTGGCATTTTGGATGTGATAATATCAATGCATTCGCTTCCCTGCGCCAGCTTTGCATTCTCTGCATCCGGTGCGTCCGCACACAGCACAAGTTCGATTCCCAGCTCCTTCCCGTATTTCAGAAACAGTTCCTTTTCATCAAATTCCCTGCAGTTATAAACCGTTACTTTCATGATCCGCCTTTCCTTTCCTTCTCTTGCGCCTTATTTCTTCCCGCCGCCTTGTCCTTTGCTCCTCGGCCTGCCTGTAAAGTTCGATCTCCTCCATATCGTCGTCCGATAAATGACGGAAATTGCTGATTCCCGCATACAAAATCCTCAGGCTGTTTATGGTGGTGTCAAACACGCCCTCCTCGTACATATTGAGCACGATAATCCCTATGGGCACCGCGATAATCATTCCCACCACCCCTGCCAGCCGGTAGCCCGTAAACAGAAGGACAATGGTCGGTATCGAGGAAAGCCCCATGGAATCTCCCACGATCTTTGGCTGTATGATCTGCCTTGCCAGCTGCCCCACGCCCCAGATGATCAGAAGGCCCAGCACCATCTTATAATCGGAGCTGAGGAATTTGACGATGGCCCAGGGAATCAGCACGGTCCCCGTCCCAAAAAAGGGAAGAAGATCGAGGAATGCGACTCCTATGGCAATGATAAACGCATAATCTACCTTCAATACCGTAAACCCGATGGCCAGAAGCACATACATCCAGATCTCGATTTTGAGCTGGGCCTTGAAATAGCCGCCCACGGCCCTGGCAAGTCCTCTCTTGATCATGTGCCATCTCTCCAACAGAGATTGGGGGAGAATCCGCTCCAGCAGATTGGGAATATACTCTCTCTCCGCCACGCAGAAGTAGGCAAACAGAAGACACATGATCACACTGATCACAATATTGGGCAGATTCTTTGCAAAATTTCCGAGAGCCTCCAGCGTTGGCTCGCTGACCGTCCCTATCAGGCTCCCCAGATATTCCTGTACATTGTCTGTAAACCTGCTGATTGTGATCTGCACATCCTGCGGCAGATATTTGAGCGCCCCCGAAAGCCTTGAACCGATTTCCTCGAAATCCTCCTGTGCGCTCTCCCAGAGCAGCGGAACATCCTCGATAAACTTTATCACCTGTTCCGTCACCCTTATTCCGATCAGATAACCGGCCAGGATCACCAGTGCGATAACCGAGATAATCACAAAGGCCGTGCTGGCCTTTCGCCGGATTTTAAGGTTTTTTTCAAAAAACCTTACCAGCGGGCTGGCTATCAGCGCAATGATCCATCCCACCACAAAAGGCATAAAATATACGATCAGCCTTGGCAGGATTCCAAAACAGAAAAACAGCGCAAAAAGCATGATCCCCAGGTTCACAAATACTTTCAGATACGTTCTAAGCCTTCCCCTTCTCATTTGGCCTCCCCGGCTTCCATATAGCTGTCAAGCAGCGCATAAATTTCCTCCCGCCCCTGCTTGGAGAGAGCGGAATAGGGAATCAGGATGCCGTCCTTTTTCATGCCAAGCCCCTCTCTGATGATTCTGACATTTTTTGAAACCTGGCTTTTTTTGATTTTATCCAGCTTCGTTGCAATGATAACCGGCGAAAAGCCCTGGTGGACAATCCACTCGTACATCATTTTATCGTTCCCGGAAGGCTCATGACGGATATCCACAAGCAGAAAGACCGCCTGCAGGCGCCTGGAACGGTGGAGATAGTTCTCAACCATCTTTCCCCACTTTGCCTTGATCTCCTCCCCCGCCTTCGCATAGCCGTACCCGGGCAGATCCACGAAGTAGAGTGCGTCGTTAATATTATAAAAATTTATTGTCTGTGTTTTGCCCGGCTGCGAGCTGGTTCTTGCCAGGGACTTCCTGTTCATGAGACCGTTGATCAGGGACGATTTCCCCACATTGCTCTTTCCTGCAAAAGCAAATTCCGGATACCTGTTATCAGGAATCCTGCTGCTGATTCCGCACACGGTTTCCAGGCTTACATTCTTAATTACCATTTGTCCATGCCTTTCCTATTTGGAGACGAGAGCCCTTGCCAATACCTCCTTCATATCCTTCACATAGGTGATGACAAGCCCCTGTTTGATCTCCTCCGAAATTTCCTCGATATCCTTCCTGTTTTCCACAGGAACCAGCACCTCCCTGATTCCCGCCATTTTGGCCGCAAGGAGCTTTTCCTTCAATCCCCCGATGGGAAGCGCCCTTCCCCGCAGAGTGACTTCACCGGTCATTGCAAGATCGCTGCGCACCTTCTTCCCGGTTATTGCGGAAAAGATCGCGGTAGCCATAGTGATTCCCGCACTCGGTCCGTCCTTGGGAACCGCTCCCTCCGGGATATGTATGTGAAAGTCATTCTCCTTAAACAGCTCGGATTTGATTCCGTTTTCCTTCCCGATGGACCGCACATAGCTCATGGCAATAATGGCGGATTCCTTCATCACGTCCCCAAGCTGACCTGTCAGGTCAATTTCTCCCTTCCCTGGCATCATATTGACCTCGATCTGCAGCGTATCTCCGCCCACGCTGGTCCATGCCAGCCCGCGGACAATCCCCGCCTGAGGCTTTTTGTCCGCCTTTTCCAGGCTGAACTTCCGCTTTCCAAGATATTGTTCCAGATTGGAGGCCGTAACACTGATCTTTCCGCCCGCCTCCTGGCCGTTCTCCCGCTCCTCCAGAATCTTCCTCGCCGCTTTTCGGCAGATATCGCCGATCTTTCTCTCCAAATTCCGGACACCGGCCTCCTTTGTATAATAGGTAATGATATTTTTCAGAGCGCTGTCCTTAATGGAAAGTATATTCTGGTTTAGTCCGTTCTTGCCAAGCTCCTTGGACAGGAGGTGTTCTTTTGCGATATGAAACTTTTCGTTTTCCGTATAGCTGTTTACCTCAATGACCTCCATACGGTCAAGCAGCGGCCTGGGTATGGTCTCCGTTGTGTTCGCAGTCGCAATAAACAGAACCTCGGACAGATCGATGGGGATCTCCACATAATGATCCCGGAAACGCACATTCTGCTCGCTGTCAAGAACCTCCAGCAGAGCGGAAAACGTATCTCCCTTATAATCATTGCTTACTTTGTCGATTTCGTCAAGAAGCATCAGCGGGTTTTTCACCCCTGCCTGTCTCAGGCCCGCTACCAGCCGTCCCGGCATGGCACCCACATAAGTCTTCCTGTGTCCCCGGATTTCCGCCTCGTCCCTGACGCCTCCAAGGCAGATCCGGATATACTTTTTGTCCAGAGCCTCTGCAACGCTCTTTGCCACGGAGGTCTTTCCGGTTCCGGGAGGGCCCACAAGGCACAAAATCGGGCTTTCGCCCTTTTTGGTCAGGCATCTGACCGCCAGATATTCCAGAATTCTCTCTTTGACCTTCTCAAGGCCGTAATGATCCCGATCCAGGATCTCCTTTGCCCGCTTCATGCTCTCATTATCCACGGACGCCTTATCCCAGGGCAGTTCCAGCAGGGTTTCTATGTATCCTCTCTCAACGGCGCTCTCCGAACTGCTTGGCATCAGAGTTTTGAACCTGGAAATCTCCTTTTTGATCCGGCTCTTCACCTCCTCGCAGGCCTGGAGCTCCAGGAGAGCTTCCTCAAACTGATCCGCATCCGAAAAGGTTCCTTCCTCCCCCAGCTCCTCCCTGATGTAGCGCAGCTGCTCCCGAAGAAGATATTCTTTCTGGTTTTTGTCCACTCTTCCCCGGATTTTCTGCGCCAGCTCCGTCTTAATCCGGGCCACCTCGATCTCATTGACAAGAATCCCGCAAAAGACATCATACCTCTCCAAAACCGGCACCGCCTCGAGAACCTTCTGTTTGTAGGTATTATCAAGAGGCATATTCATTGCAATCTGATCAATCAGGCTCCCCGGATCCTCGATATCCGCATAACGCTTCATCGCATTTGACCCAAGCTTGGGATAATAGGAGGCAAAGGAGGAAAAGTACTCCTTCAGCTGGCGGAGCATAGCCTGCGTTGTGGCATAGCCCTCCTCCCCGGACGGCAGTCCCTGCGCCTCTTCCTGTGGAAGAACCTCTCTGACGCAGGCCTCCAGAAATCCCTGATTTTCCTCACAAATCTCCAGAAATACGCCGCGGCCCACGCCCTCCACCAAAATCCGGATCACATGGTTCGGGAGCTTGGTGATCTGCTTTACCACCGCAATCGTCCCCACGCCTGCGAGCCCTTCAAAAGAAGGCTCATTTTCTTCGATATCCTTCTGCGTTACCAGAAACACCTCTCCCCCCGACATCATGGCCTGCTCCACTGCCGCAATGGATTTCCCCCTGTTTAAATCAAAATGAATCACCGTGCCCGGCATAACGGTGATCCCGCGTAAAGGAACTGCCGGTAAAATCTTTTGGGTCATTCTACTTTTCTCTTCCTTCCTGCTCGTCGCTCATTTCCCGCATGAAGTACAAACGCCGCTTATAAGCGGCGTCATACTCTCATCTGTTTCATAAGTCAGTTTTATCTTGCTCTGCGCATTGCTTCCCGATGGATAAGCAAAGGCTCACTGAGGCCTTCCACCGCGCCTTTTGTAATGACACACTCTTTAATTGTATCATCTGACGGAATCTGGTACATCACGTCCATCATTACCTTTTCCATAATGGAACGAAGACCCCTGGCTCCGGTCTTGCGTTCAAATGCAAGCTTGGCAATGGCCGTCACGGCCTCCTGTTCGAAGCTGAGTTTCACGTCATCCAGATCAAACAGCTTCTGATACTGCTTGATCAGCGCACTCTTTGGCTCCTGCAGAATTCTCACAAGCGCCGCCTCATCCAGGCCCTCTAAAGATACATTGATGGGAACACGCCCCACAAACTCGGGGATCAGCCCAAATTTCACAAGATCCTGGGGCGTCACCTCCTTGAGAAGCTCGCCAATCTCACTGTTTTTCTTGTTAGCGATCTCCGCATCGAACCCGATGGAGTTGCGGTTCAGCCGGTTCTCCACAATCTTCTCCAGTCCGTCAAATGCGCCTCCGCAGATAAACAGGATATTGGTCGTGTCGATCTGGATCAGCTCCTGATGGGGATGCTTTCTGCCTCCCTGGGGCGGAACGCTGGCAACGGTTCCCTCCACGATCTTAAGGAGAGCCTGCTGAACGCCCTCTCCGGAGACATCCCTTGTGATGGAGACATTCTCGCTTTTCTTGGTAATCTTGTCAATCTCGTCAATGTATATAATACCGTACTGCGCACGCTCCACGTCATATTCCGCAGACTGTATCAGCTTGAGAAGGATGTTTTCAACATCCTCCCCTACATATCCCGCCTCGGTAAGAGTGGTTGCATCCGCAATGGCAAAGGGTACATTGATAATCTTGGCAAGCGTCTGCGCCAGATAGGTTTTTCCGGAACCGGTGGGGCCTATCATGATGATATTGCTCTTTTGCAGCTCCACGTCATCCAGATCCCTGGGCGCAAGTACTCTTTTGTAATGATTATACACGGAAACGGCAAGAACCTTTTTTGCTTCCTCCTGTCCGATCACATAATCGTCCAGAAAATCCTTTATCTCAACCGGCTTTAGCAGATTGATCTCCATTGCCGGCTCTTCCCGCATTTCCTCGTATTCTTCTTCTACGATATCCGCACATATTTCTACACATTCATCGCAAATATAGACGCCTGTCGGCCCTGCGATCATTTTCTTTACCTGATCCTGCGTCTTATTGCAAAAAGAACACCTGATACTGTCGGAATTTTTTCCAGCCATTTCACACCTCTGTGTCAGTTATTGTCCCCCATCAGCCTGCTGTGGGGTTTCCATCAGCCTGCCGTGGGGTTTTCATCGCGCTTGTAGAGAATCCTGTCAATGATCCCGTAATTCTTAGCTTCCTCGGCGCTCATCCAGTTATCTCTCTCCGTATCCGCCGCGATCACCTCTATATCTTTCCCAGTATTTTCTGCAAGCATTCGATTCAGTTTGGCCTTGGTCTGCAGGATATGCTTTGCGGCAATCTCAATTTCCGTAGCCTGCCCCTGGGCGCCGCCAAGAGGCTGGTGGATCATGATCTCCGCATTGGGCAGAGCCATTCTCTTTCCCTTGGCTCCTCCGGCGAGAAGAAAGGCTCCCATGCTGGCCGCCATTCCCATGCAGTTCGTAGCCACATCACATTTGATATACTGCATGGTGTCATAGATCGCCATGCCCGCAGTCACGCTGCCGCCCGGGCTGTTAATGTAAAACTGGATATCCTTTTCCGGATCCTCAGCCTCAAGAAACAGCATCTGCGCTACAATCAGGCTTGCAGTCACTTCGTTTACTTCCTCTCCGAGGAAAATAATTCTTTCTTTCAGTAATCTCGAATAAATGTCGTAGGAACGTTCCCCGCGACTCGTCTGTTCGATGACATAAGGCACTAAACTCATATCGATATCCCTACCTTCCTATCTGGCATTCTGACCTTATTTTTCTTTCGCGTTTTCCACCGCGAACTGTGCTGCCTTTCTCACTGCGATATCTTCTTTGATCTGAGCCGTACTCTTTTCGGGAAGCATTTCCCTGACCTTATCCACTTCCATCTGGTAAGCCTGCGCCATGACCTTCAGCTCTTCCTCGAACTCCTCGTCCGTCGCCGTGATATTCTCCGCCTTTGCAATCGCTTCCAGCACGAGTCTGGACTGGATTCTCTTTTCCGCCTGAGGCTTCACCTGTTCGGTCAGCTGGTCATAGGATGCGCCGGTAAACTGCATATACTGCTCCATGGACAGTCCCTGCATCTGGATTCTCTGTGCGAACTCATCCACCATCTGTCTCTGCTGCGTCTCAAGCATGGGCTCCGGTATCTCCATGTCGGAATCCTTCACGATGGCATCGATCACTGCCGCTTCCCTGGCATCCTTCGCTTCCTTAGCCTTCTTCTCTTCCAGTTTACCCCTTACATCCGCTTTGTATTCCGCAAGCGTCTCAAATTCAGACACCTCGCTTGCAAATTCGTCATCCAGCTCCGGAAGCTCCTTCTCCTTGATCTCCTTCACCGTACATTTGAAAACGGCCGCCTTGCCCTTTAATTCCTCCGCCTGATAATCCTCGGGGAAGGTCACGTTCACCTCGACCTCCCTGCCAATCTCCGCACCGATCAGCTGCTCCTCGAAACCGGGAATAAAAGTGCCGGAGCCAATGGTCAGGGGATAATTCTCACCCTTTCCGCCCTCAAAAGGGACGCCGTCCACAAAGCCCTCGAAATCAATGGTCGTGATGTCGCCGTCCTTAACCGGTCTGTCCGTCACTTCCACGTTTCTGGCGTTGTTCTCTCTCTCTCTGCCAACTTCCGCATCCACTTCCTCGTCCGTAACCTCTGTGGATACCTTGTCAACCGTAACACCCTTGTATTTGCCAAGCTTCACCTCTGGCTTAAGCGCCACCTCTGCCGTAAAGACAAAAGGTTTGCCTGCCTCGATCTGAACCACGTCGATTTTCGGGGAGGAGACAATGTCTTCCGTGCACTCGTCCAGCGCTTTCTCATAAGCCTCCGGAATCAACGCATTTGCCGCATCCTCATAAAAAATTTCCTGTCCGTACATTTTTTCTACCATCTTGCGGGGCACCTTGCCCTTGCGAAAACCGGGAACACTGATTTTATTTTTGTTTTTCTGAAAAGCGTCCTCAATCGCCTTCTCAAGATCCTGTGCGGAAACCTCAATGGTCAGCTTCGCCATATTCTTTTCCAGTTTTTCCACCTGTACACTCATCCTTGTACGTCCTCCTTATATATTTTCATCCTGATACCGCTGATTTTTCGCCTGTTCACAGCCATTGTACGATTATAGCATATCTGCCGGGAAAATACCAGATTTTTTATTGCCAGATCCGAATGAAATTAAAATCATCCGCATCCTCATAGCCTGACAACGCCTCCGTCCATAAGGACGATCAGCTTTCTGCCCAGAAACGGATGAAGATGTTCCTGGATCTTTGTCTCATCCTTTCTCTGAAAGTCTCCGTCCGTGATCAGAAGGATAAGCTTTGATCTGGCATAAAAGAGCTTTAACTGGCGAAGCAGCTCGTCCAAAGACTTCTCCTCCCCCTTGTGCGCGCACTCGATCCCGTCGAATCCTTTTCCCATCTGCAGTGCGGCGAGTGAGGATATTTCCTTGATTATCCTGTCATCCGAGATCCACTTCACCAGATTAAGCCGCACATTTCGGAAGACCTCGTCCGTCCGCTTCAGCGCCGCACAGAGCTGGGCGCAGTCCCCGGCAAGCCTTTCGTCCGGAACGGAGCCGTCTAAGACAATGGCCATCTCAAGAATTCCCCCCGAATAATTTCCGGGCACGCGGAGCACCCGCATCACCGCATTTTTTATCTGCAGCAGTTGAATATCCGTATACATACTTTCCTCGTTTCTCTTGTGTTTTTTTACAGTTTCCATTATATTATATTTTGACCAGGAATCAATATAACAGTTGGAGGATCCGATTTATGAAATTAACAACCAAGCAGATTGCCACCACGGCCGCCCTTCTCGCAATCTGTATCGTCAGTCAGTTTTTTAAGAATACCAGCGTCTATATCACGGGCCCCGTGATCAATGCCTGTATCATTCTGGCAGGACTCTGCGGCGGTCTTATATGCGGGATCATCCTGTCCCTGATCACGCCCGTCACCGCCTTTTTCATCTCAGGGAGCCCCGTTATATCGGCGATTCCCGCCATCATGCCCTGTATCATGGCGGGCAATGCCCTGCTCGTTTCCTGTATCTGTCTGTTAAAGAGCAGATTCAAGGGCAAATCAGGCCTTTTGTTTTCCATGCTGATCGGCTGTCTGCTTAAGGCCCTGTTTATGGGAATCGCCATCTCACTGCTTCTCATCCCGGCCTTTCTTCCCGAAAAGATGCATCCCCAAATGCGCGTTTTTCAGATGACCTTCTCCGTGGTACAGCTGGTCAC
>Ga0137308_102229_pt1 | contig 13837 bp, 14 predicted proteins | sample Inofrocosms_June_FD_97181 | JGI IMG/M metagenome (GOLD analysis project Ga0137308, IMG submission 97181) | Mouse cecal microbial communities from Vienna, Austria - N-Acetylneuraminic and N-Acetylglucosamine D2O microcosms_June | ecosystem: Host-associated > Mammals > Digestive system > Large...
TGGCGGACGGATTTATGGCCAGGGAGATCGGACCCAGCAAAGTGCCTACCGTTCATTACGGACATGATAAAGTGCGCTACATCAGACCGGTCTATCCGGGCGACAGCATCCACTGCGAAACGGAAGTCATTGATAAGTATGAGAAGAATGAGCAGTTTGGCGTGGTGACATGGAACGTAAACGTGGTGAACCAAAAGGGTGAAGTAGTGCTGTTCCACATCGACAAACAGTATATTGGACGAAGATCTGCAAATGATAAACAGGAGTGAGGTGACGATCAATGGGACCATTAAACGGGATTAAGATACTGGGATTTACACATTTTGCGCAGGCTCCCTTTGCGCTGCAGACCTTGGGGGATCTGGGAGCGGATGTGATCAATATTGAGAGGCCGGGAAGCGGAGACTTTAACAGAAGTCAGTATAAGGAAGCGTGTTTAAACGGTGAAAGTCCGTTTTTCCTGGCAATGAACCGCAATAAGAGAAGCATGACGCTGGATATGAAGCAGGAAAAGGCCAAGGATGTGGTCAGGGATCTGATCCGCAATACGGATGTGATCGTCTCTAATTTCAGGCCGGGGGTGTTGGATAAGCTGGGATTTGGATATGAGGAAGCAAAGAAGTTAAATCCCCGGATCATTTACGCCCACGCGGTAGGGTATGGAAGGAAGGGGCCTTATGAAAAACTGCCCGGTCAGGATCTGATGGCGCAGTGCCTAAGCGGATATGCCTATCTGGTGGGAAAAGACGGACCGCCCCAGACAGGAGGCACATTTCTGGCAGATATGTACAGCGCGGGAATGCTTACGGTGGGCATCCTGGCAGCGCTGGTCAGTCGGGACCGCGGCGGCCAGTCCCAGGAAGTGGAGGTCAGCCTGTTAAATTCAGCCCTGCATCTGCAGTGTCAGGAACTGACCCATTATATGAACACAGGGAGAAAACCGGAAAGACCTAAGAACTTTTCCGGACAAGTACAAAGCTGGGCTCCATACGGTATTTATGCCACCAAGGACGGGTATCTGTGCTTGTCAGTGGTGGATAAGGATAAGGTTGGGGATCTGGGACATGTGCTTGGCATTGAAAACCTGGAATCAATCATGCCGGATAAAGAGGTAATGTTCCGGGACAGAGATAAGATCTATGACGTGCTGCAGGAGGCCCTTAGTAAGAAAGAGACGGATCACTGGATCGGCCGGCTGCAGAAGGCAGGGATATGGTGCGGGCGGGTCAATGATTATGACCAGGTGGTAAAGGACCCCCAGGTTATCTACAATGAGATGATCCGCACGATCTCCCATCCCGTGGCAGGACAGATCAAAGTAGTAAACTGTCCCATCGGTTTTTCAAAAACGCCGGCAGAGATCCGTATGGCTCCGCCTTTGCTGGGAGAACATAATGAGGAGATATTGAGGGAACTGGGTTACTCGGACGAGAAGATCAATGAATTAAAAGGGGAGGGCATATTTTGATGAAGATGACCAACAAGAAGAGAAAGAGATGGAGATTAGGGGTGGCAGCGGCATTGATGATGGTTTCCATCTGCGGGTGCGCGGCAGGAAACAGCGGTAACGATCAGGGAACAGGGACACAGGCGGCAGGAGATTCGGGAGATTACATTGTGATCGGCAGCGTCAACGATCTGTCGGGAAACCGCTCGGTTAACGGAAACGCCATTAATAACGGCGTGAAACTTGCCGTAGAGGAGATCAATGCAGCCGGCGGTATCCTGGGAAAACAGATTAAGCTGATCACTTATGACAACAAAAATGATTCCCAGGAATCCATCAACGGCTACACAAGGCTGGCAGATCTGGACAAGGCCAGCGCGGTGATTACATCGGACGCCAGCTCCATCTGTCTGTCTCTGGTGGAGATCAGCAATCAAAAAAAGATCCCGCTAATGGGAATGCCGTCAGATCCGCGGGCGGTAATGAATCCGGATACCCAGGAGGTTTATCCCTACATGTTTCTGGTAGATCAGCCTAACGCGCCCCAGCAGGCCAATATTATGGCAAAGTACATTGAGGCCAATACGGATCTGAGAAAGGCGGCGGTGTTTTATGACCAGTCCAACGCCTACACGGTGACCAACAGCCAGGCATTTATTGAGATCTGGGAGGACATCGGGGAAGTGGTCATTGTGGAGACCTGCAATTCCAATGACCAGGATTATAAGACCCAGTTAAATAAGATCAAAAACAGCGGAGCCGAGTTTATATACTGTCCCAATATGCCGTCCCAGCTGGTGATGATGGTGCAGCAGGCGGTCCAGTCCGGCCTGGATATCCCTTACATGGGCGCTATGGATATGGCAGATCCGTTTTTAAGCCTTCTCAACGATCCGGAAAGTTTGTCGCTGGCTTATTTCCAGATGGTGTGCTGGATGCAGGATGAAAAAATACAGCCGTTTTTTAAGGCGTACCAGGAGGCATACGGGGAGGACCCTATTGTTAAGTCGGTCAACGGATATGACGCCATGTATATTTTGAAAGCAGCCATCGAAAAAGCAGGTTCTGATGACCCGGAGGCCATTAAGAACGCGCTGGAAAATGAGATTTCCGGCTTGGATCTTCTGGTATCCGATGATTACAGCCAGGATCCCAAGACCCATTCTCCCCTGGAGCTGGGCATGGTTATGTGCAAGATCGAAAACGGAAAGCTTTCTAATATGGGATACTTTTTGCCGGAGGATTAAGGAAACGGCGCAGGAGCCGCCGTCATGTGGCGCGGCTCCTGGAAACATGGATTTCGCAAGAAAGGATGGAACGGTTTATGTATTATTTTCAAATGCTATTAAACGGCCTTTCCCTGGGAGCAATTTACGCCATAATCGCACTGGGGTTTACCCTGATCTACAGTATCTTGAAATTTTCCAATTTTTCACACGGCGGCATTATGGTAGTCTGCGCGTATTTTGCCTATGTCATCCAGCGCAGGTATAACTTGAATTTTGGCATGATGATGCTGATCACCGCGGCCTTCGGGGCGGTTCTGGCATGCATTGTCCAGTATATAGGGTTTGAAAATCTGCGGGCGAAACGCAGCAACATCATGCTGTTTTTTGTATCTTCCTCTACCCTTGGGATCTTGCTGCAAAATATTATTGTGATCACATTTTCCAGTACATATTACGCGTATCCGGCATTTTTCACACCGCCTTTCATCGATGTCAACGGGTTTACTTTTTCCGTATCCGACATGATCATGCTGGGGATATCGGCGGTGGTGATCCCTTGGCTTATGTTTTTTTTGTTTTGGACACGTCTGGGCATCGCCATCCGGGCGCTGTCCATGGACGGGGATACGGTTAAGCTTATGGGCATCAATGTGTCGGTTGTGGTGGCGCTGACTTTTATGGTTTCGGGAGCTTTGGCGGCGGTGGCAGGGATTTTCTGCGGCGTCAACTATATTTTATATCCCCAGTTAAACCAGCTGGTGTTTAAGGGAATGATCGCGTCCATCTTAGGCGGTCTTGGCAATATATCGGGAGCGTTGTACGGAGGGATCATGCTGGGAGTTTTGGAGGTGTGTTTTAATAACGCGTTTGGCGCCGGGCTGGTGCCAGTATTTTCCTTCGTATTTTCCATGATCTTTTTGCTGGTAAGGCCCCAGGGAATCGCGGGGAAATATGTCCTGGACAAAGTTTGATCACTCACACAGGAAGAAGGTGGAGACAAAATGAGTTATTATAGCGCTGTTATGACTTCAGCGATCGTTAATATTATCGCGATCCTTTCTATGTATACGCTTATGGGGCTCACAGGGATCTTTTCCATGGGGCAGGCGGCTTTTATGTGCGTGGGTGCCTATGCCACAGGCATGCTGGCCATCCATTCTCATCTGCCGATGGCGGTGATCGTGGTCTTATCTATTTTGGCAGGCATGGTATGCGCGCTGCTGGTAGGGTTTCCCGTTGTAAAGCTGCGCAGGGATTACATTGCCATGATTACCATGGGGTTTGGAGAGGCCATTGTTGCCCTGTTAAATAATATGAGTAATATTACGGGCGGCGCCAACGGGATCAACAATATCCCAAGAAAGATGACATTGTGGCTGGGGGTGATTATACTGGCGCTGATCCTTGTGATCACCATGAATTTTAAGCGGTCCAAGTACGGAAGGTACTGCATTGCCGTGAAAAACGATGAATTGTCGGCGGCAGCCATGGGCATTAACGTGGCCCGGGTCAAACTGACCGCGTTCGTCTTTGCCAGCGGCATCACCGCCCTGGCCGGAAGCTTGCTGGCTTACACCACCACCTATGTGGAACCTACGGCGTTTGGTTTCACAAAGTCCATTGACTGGATCAGCTTTGTCTTTGTAGGCGGCGTAAACAGCCTGACGGGGACCCTGCTGTCGGGGATGATCTTCTGCACGCTTCCGGAGATCCTTCGATTTGCGGATATGTACCGGATCATTGCCCAGTGCGCCATCGTGCTGCTGGTAGTCAATTTTCTGCCTAACGGATTGTTTGGGGAACATGAGTTTACAGATGCGATCGCAGCCATAAGGAAAGCTGCCAAAAACAGAAAACGGGGGAATTTATGAATATTCTTGAAGTAAAAGAGCTGTCCATCCGTTTCGGCGGTGTTAAGGCAGTTCAGGATGTATCATTATCGGTAAAGACAGACAGCATAACCAGTATTATCGGACCTAACGGGGCGGGCAAGACAACCTTTTTTAACCTTATTTCCGGGGTGTACGCGCCTACGTCAGGCCAGATCTTGTTTGACGGCCAGGATATAACCGGTTTAAAGCAGCATCAGATCTCCTTGCTGGGGATATCCAGAACCTTTCAAAATATCCGCCTGTTCAATCAGCTGAGTATCCTGGAAAATGTCCAAAGCGCCATGGATGCCCGGGCAACATATAATCTGCTCGATTCCATCATGACGACGCCTAAAAAGCGGAGGATCGACAGGGAAAACAGGGAGAAGAGCCTGGAATATCTAAGATTGGTGGGATTGGAAAAAAACGGGCAGGATAAGCCGGGAAGTCTCCCCTACGGGATGCAGAGAAAAGTGGAACTGGCCAGGGCTCTGGCGTCGGAGCCAAAGCTGCTTTTGCTGGATGAGCCGGCGGCGGGACTGAATCCCACGGAGGTTGAAGAGTTTATTAGGCTGATCCATAAGATCAAAGAGACTTTCCATATCAGCATATTGTTGATCGAACATCGGCTTCAGGTGGTCCATACCCTGTCTGATATGATCTATGTGCTGAATTTTGGTCAGCTTTTAGCCCATGGGACTTCCCGGGAGATCATTGAGAATCGCGATGTGGTGGCTGCGTATATGGGGGAGGACGATTAAGATGCTGAAAGTGGATTGTGTATCTGTAAATTACAGACATGTGACGGCGCTGCAGGACGTGTCCATCCAGGTGGAGGAAGGGAAGATTGTCAGCGTGATCGGTTCCAACGGGGCAGGAAAGACGTCGCTGCTTAATGCGGTGTCCGGGGCAGTTAAGTACCAGAAAGGCCAGATTTCTTTTAAAGGACGGCCTCTTATGACAAAACCTCACCGGATCGTGCAGGAAGGGATCGTTCAGGTGCCGGAGGGGAGAAAGATCTTTGCGGGACTGACGGTGGAGGAAAATCTCATTATAGGCACGATCAATAAGGCGGAGTTTCCCAGGCGTTCCGAGGAGATCTATCAGCTGTTCCCGGTGCTTAGGGAGCGGAAGAAGCAGCAGGGCGGAACGCTGTCGGGAGGGGAACAGCAGATGCTGGCATTGGGACGGGCTATGATGTCAGGCCCCCAGCTGATCATGCTGGACGAGCCGTCTATGGGCCTTGCTCCTATTGTGGTAAAGCAGGTGTTTAAGTTTATCAAAAAGATCAATGAAAGCGGCATCACGGTCCTTCTGATCGAGCAGAATGCACGGCAGGCCATGGGATTAAGCGACTATACCTATGTGTTGGAAAACGGAAGAGTCAAGATGGAAGGGGAGTCCCAGGCGCTTATGAAGGACGAAGGGGTACAAAGAGCGTACCTGGGAGTGCAGTAGATAGCAGATAGGAGAGAGGATGAATAAGACAGCGATCATAACAGGCGGAGGCAGAGGGATCGGCTGGGCCATATCCAGACGTCTGGCAAAAGAGGGGTATAACGCGGCCATCTTAGGTTCCAGCGATCAGGCATGCTACGGCGAGACCATAAAGGAGCTGGGGCAGTATGGAATCAAATATAAATATTATAAATGTGATATCGCAAATCACGGCTCCAGAGAGGAGACGGTCCTTGGGATCGTGGAGGATTTCGGGGCGGTCCATGTCCTGGTGAATAACGCCGGGGTGGCGCCCCAAAAGAGGATGGATCTGTTGGAGATGACGGAAGAAAGTTACGACCGAGTCATGGGGATCAATACAAAAGGCATGCTGTTTTTTACACAGGCGGTCGTAAGGCAGATGCGCCGCCAGGAGCCGGTGGGCCAAAAGCGGGGAACGATCATCAATATCTCTTCCTGCTCCGCGGAGGTGGTCTCCCGGACCAGAGGGGAATACTGTATTTCCAAGGCGGGGATATCCATGATCACTAAGCTGTTTGCGGAGCGGCTGGCGGGAGAAGGGATCTTTGTCCACGAAGTAAGGCCGGGGATCATTTCAACAAATATGACTAGCGCGGTGAAAGATAAGTATGATAAAATGATTCAAGAGGGGCGTTTTCCCATTGCCAGATGGGGAAAGCCGGAAGATGTAGCGAACGCCGTGTCGGTTTTGGTTGGAGACGAGTTTTTATATACCACAGGAAATTACATAGATGTTGACGGGGGATATCATCTTAAGACCTTATAACGGCGTTTCGGAAACTAATGAGGAAGAAAGGTGATTGGATATGGGGATCAGAGAGGTTGCAAAGTTAGCGGGCGTGTCAGTGAGCACGGTTTCCAGGACGTTGAATGAAACGACGTATGTGAAAGACGAGACACGACTGCGGGTTTTGGACGCAGCCCACCGGCTTAATTATTCACCCAACGCGTTTGCCAAAGGTCTAAAATCCAACAAGAGCAATACCATTGCGCTGGTGATACCGGACATTAGCAATATGATCTTTCCCAAGATCACTCAGGGCGTTGAAAAGGTGATGCGCAAAAACGGGTATATTACGGTGCTGTGCAATACAGGCGAGGACTGCGGCGCGGAACAGGATTATATCAAGTTTTTGACCGGTCAGAGGATCGACGGATTTATCTTTGCCACATTGACAAAAAACACGGCCTATATCAATGAACTGCGGGATCAGGGGATCCCGGTGGTCCTGGCGGGAAGATATAATGATGAGTCCATTGACGCCATCGGGGTGGACAATTTTAAGGCGGGATATGAGGCTACGAAGTATCAGATCGAAATAGGCCATCAAAAGATCGTGTTTGTCATGGGCAATCCAAAGCTGTGTCTGTATGAGCAGCGTCTGGCCGGATATAAAAAGGCGCTGGAAGATTATGGACTGAAATTTCGCGAGGAGTATGTCCTGTATGAGCTGTATGATTCCATATCCCTGTACAGCCAGACCCGGAAACTGTTTGAACGGATACCGGATATTGAAGCCATCGTAGCCAGCTCCGATCCCAAGGCATTTATGCTCATGAGGGCGCTGCGGGATATGGGAAAGGACATTCCGGGGGATGTTTCCATTGTGGGGATTGATGATGTGGAGTTCAGCTCCATCATAGATCCTCCGCTGTCTACGGTGGCCCAGCCTCTGACGGAGATGGGAGAGCTTGCGGCCAAAAAGCTGATCGCGCAGATCAAGCACAAGGAGAAAACCGGAAAGCTGATGGAGCCTACGGTGGATATCCTGGATGTCAAGCTTATTGTCAGAGGGACTACGAGAAAGAGGAGACAAAATGAATCGGATCGGCATAAATTTGTGGAATTGGAGCAATGAGCCGTTAAGGGAATATGAAACATGGATATCCCGGGCGGCGGATATGGGATTTGGAGCGGTGGAACTGCCTATGACAGACCTGGACGGGGTATGCTGGGAAAAGGTGGGGCAGCTGGCGAGGGAAAAAGACCTGGAGATAACCATGTGCGCCAGCCTGCCGTCGGGCAGGGATATCAGCAGTTTTAAGGGTGAGGAACGGGAAAATGCCAGGGAATACCTGCTTCGGTGCTGCAGGATCGGAGGAATCCTGGGGGCAAAGGCGCTGGCAGGCCCTGTGTACAGCGGCGGAGGCAAACGCCATCATCTGACAGAAGAGGAAAAGAAGCTGGAGTGGGACTACGCGGTGGAGGGCCTAAAGGAGATTGCCGCAAAGGCTAAGGAGAACGGACTGACTCTGGGCATTGAACCGATTAACCGCTACCGCACCAGCATGGTCAACACCGTGGAGCAGGGCATGAGGATGGTGGAAGCTATCGGCATGGACAATGTGGGCCTTTTGTATGATACCTATCAGGCCAACATTGAGGAGGCGGATATGGCCGGCGCGCTGCAGATGGCGGCGCAACAGGGAAAACTGGTACATTTCCACGCCTGTGAAAATGACCGGCAGGCGCCGGGGAGCGGGCATATCGACTGGGTCAGCCTGACGGGAATCCTGAAACAATGGGGCTATGGGGGACATTGGACCATGGAGCTGTTTTGTCAGGGCGGTCTGGACGCGCCGTGGCAGTGCGGATCTGACCGGGATAAGGAGGCCAAAAGAGGGCTTGCCTATTTGCGTTCTCTGTTTAGAGAGGCAGATGCCTGATATGGGCGGGGAGCGGTTTGGCGGTCAGGTACGGCTTTATCAGGTGAATACGGTGATCGTAGGCACAGGGGCAGCAGGATTTAACGCGGCGGATCGGCTTTGGTCCCTGGGGCAGCAGGATATTGCCATGGTCACGGATCACGTAAAAGGGGGAACTTCCCGCAATACCGGTTCTGATAAGCAGACCTATTATAAGCTTACGATGGCAGGCGGGGAACCGGACAGCGTGGAGGAGATGGCAAAGACCTTGTTTTCGGGCCGGTGCGTGGACGGCGATCTGGCGCTGTGTGAGGCGGCGCTGTCTGCCAGGTGTTTTTTCAGGCTGGTGGAGCTGGGGGTGCCATTTCCCCATAACGGTTTTGGGGAGTATGTGGGATATAAGACGGACCATGATCCCAGGCGCCGGGCCACCAGCGCGGGGCCATATACTTCCAGGTATATGACGGAGCGTCTTGAGGAGTCGGTCCGTCAAAAAGGGATACGGATATTCGACCGGATGCAGGTCATCGATGTGCTGTCCGATAAAAAAAGGGTTTACGGACTTCTCTGCCTGGATCTGACCTGCGCCCACAGCCAGAGAGACCGATTCGTCCTGTTTCGCTGTGAAAACGTGATCTATGCTACAGGAGGTCCGGCAGGGATGTACGCGGACTGCGTGTATCCGGCAGGGCATTATGGAGCCAGCGGCCTGGCCTTTGAGGCGGGGGTTAAGGGAAAGAACTTAACAGAGTGGCAGTATGGGATGGCGTCTGTGAGACCAAGGTGGAATGTTTCCGGAACTTATATGCAGGTTTTGCCCAGATTTTATTCGACGGATGAAAAGGGCGGTGATGAGCGGGAGTTTCTGGCAGACTTTTTTGATGACCCTTATGATATGATGGACCTGATATTTTTGAAAGGGTATCAGTGGCCCTTTGACGCGCGAAAGGTTATGGGGGGAAGTTCCGTTATTGATATTCTGGTGTACAGAGAGCGGGAGAAAGGCAGGAGAGTTTTTCTGGATTACCGGCGAAATCCCTGCCGGGGAGCTTTGGACCCGGGGCGTCTTGGCAGTGAGGCAAAGGAGTATCTAAGCCGGGCCGGCGCTTTTTTTGAAACGCCTTTTGAGCGTCTTAAACATATGAACCTTCCGGCGGTGGAGTTTTATCGGGAGCGGGGAGTGGATCTGGAGACACAGCCTTTGGAGATTACCTTGTGTACCCAGCATAACAACGGGGGATTGTCTGTTGATAAGTGGTGGCAGACGAATATTGAGGGATTTTTCGCGGTGGGGGAGGTAAGTGCCAGCCACGGCGTATACCGTCCCGGCGGCAGCGCCCTTAATGCCGGTCAGGTGGGCTCTGTTCGGGCGGCGCAGTATATTGCCGCCCGAAGACAGGATGGTCCGGGAGATCAGGATGTGTTTGCAAAGCTGGCCGAAAAGGCGGTTGAGGAGATGAAGGCCCTGTCGGACCATGCGCTGGAGCCGCCGGATAGTCCGGCGGACAAGGAAGGGGAACCGCGGATAAGCGCCGGCCGGCTGTGGAAAAGAGCGGCCCGGCGGATGAGCCTGTGCGGCGGCGCCATCCGAAACGGGGCTAAGATCGCGGCTGCGCTGGAGCAGGTGAAAGGAGAGCTGGATGGATTGTTTCAGACGGTGGCCATCCAGGGGCCAAAGGAATTATGGCAGGTGTTTCGCCTGCGGGACATTCTCATAAGCCAGTATGTCTATTTGGCGGCTATGAAAGATTATGGGGAGCGAAACGGCAAGAGCCGGGGAAGCGCTTTATACACGGACCCTTCGGGGCAAAAGCCGGCGGACTGCCTTCCGGATGAATTTGCGTTCTGCCTGGAGGAGGACGGCGGCACGGATCTGGTGCAGGAGGCGGAATTAGGGGAAAGGGAGGTTTTGTTTACCTGGCGTCCCGTCCGTCCGCTGCCGGGGGCAGAGGAGTTTTTTGAGAATGTGTGGAGGGATTTTCGGGAAGGACGTCATATGGATCGGTGATCGCCTGTTGATATGGAAGGAGAAAAGAGGTATAATCGTATGGATGCATTTGACAGGTAAATCGGAAAGAAAGAGGGTATGAATGATGTCTGGTATCTACACATCCGCGGATCAATTGATCGGGAAAACACCGCTGCTGGAGTTGACCCGCATAGAAGAAAGGCTTGGCCTGAAAGCTAAAGTCCTTGCAAAACTGGAGTATCGAAACCCTGCAGGTTCCGTGAAGGACCGGGTGGCAAAGTCTATGATCGACCAGGCGGAGGCGTCTGGGCAGTTAAAGCCGGGGTCTGTGATCATTGAACCGACTTCCGGCAATACGGGAATTGGCCTTGCGGCGGTTGCGGCGATCCGGGGATACCGGATGATCATTGTCATGCCGGACACCATGTCCGTGGAGCGGCGTCAGCTGATGAAGGCTTACGGGGCTGAGCTGGTGTTGACCGATGGGGCCAAGGGCATGAAAGGGGCTATTGAGAAGGCCGGGGAGCTGGCGGCAGAGATCCCTCACAGCCTTGTTGCGGGACAGTTTGTGAATCCTGCCAATCCGGCGGCCCACCGCCTGACTACAGGGCCGGAGATCTATGAGGATACGAAGGGAGCCGTGGATATCTTTGTGGCCGGCGTGGGAACCGGAGGGACCATCACGGGAACCGGTGAGTATCTGAAAGGGAAAAAGCCTTCGGTGAAAGTGGTGGCCGTGGAGCCTAAAGGATCCCCGGTGCTTTCCGGGGGCAGCGGAGGGAGCCATGGGCTCCAGGGGATCGGAGCCGGGTTTGTGCCCGATGTGCTGAACACAAAGATCTATGATGAGGTGATGACCGTGTCCGATGAGGACGCTTTTGCCACAGCAAGGCTGATGGCCAGAAGCGAGGGCGTGCTTGTGGGGATCTCGTCGGGAGCTGCGGCCTGGGCGGCTTTGGAACTGGCTAAAAGGGAGGAGAATGAGGGGAAGGTGATAGTGACGCTGCTGCCGGATACCGGGGACCGGTATCTGTCCGCGGGGCTGTTTGATGAATGATGGAAAACCCCAAGATGGTTGAGCCTGCGGCTTGAGTATCTTGGGGTTTTTGTGATGGTTTAGATGGGGAAACCATGGGTGGATATAAGCTTGGTGTCCAGAGAGGCGTTCTGGATGCTGGTCGCCACCAGCGGGAAATGGCAGAAGGATCCGGTGGGAACAAGGTTGGAATATGACAGGCAGGCCGTAAGCGAAAAGCTGGAGCGGAAGATGGGGATGTCCTCGATCAATATGCTGATGGATGCTTTTTGCGGGCGGGGTGATCTTAGTCTTTTGTTTCAGAAAACGTAATATTCACCAATTCTGCTTCCGGCAATCCGCCACCTTTTTGGCATACCCCAAACCCCAGAAAACATGTAACACCGTTTAGCTCATTCTCCCATCGGATTCTTTCCCGAAATTCAGAGAGCGCTCCAGGCACATCATCAATAACCGCTTTTTCGTCACAGGTCTGTCGAAAGTTATCATAGACCTGTGTTTGGTTTTGGAATCCGCCGTACAAAATCGTTGCGAAACTTACGGCTTTCCCCCAATCTTCCTGAGGAATATTCGACTGGGATCCTTTTGAAGTGAGAAAGTTGATCTGAAGGATTCTTTTGTCACTACTTTCTACACTTGAAACGAATGTGGATGGCTGTCCCTGGCTATTGTTAAGGGTATATAAGATATGCCCGTCTTTCAGAATTTCCTCTTCTGCCACGTCCCAGGCTAATCCGCTTTCTGACAGGGCGTCTTCCAGCACTTGTCTCTGAAGAGGAAATGCCGGCACAGGCATCCTATGGTTTTTATAGCTATAGAATGCGAGGATGGCTATGCATAGCAGGAACATTATAATAACGATTTGTTTTATTCTGATTTTATTTCGCATGTTATATCCTCTGGTAAAGTCCGATCCTTTAAAAAGTTTTCGTTAATAGGGAATATATTAACATGATATTATAGGGAATAAAAAAAGTCAATAGTTGCAGTTTATGATAGCTGAATTGCTGGATTGTTGAGTGAGCAAAGTAGGGGCGAGGATTGTTGTGAGGCCAGGCAGAGGAGAGATGTCCCGTCCGGGTTCAGATATGCCAAACATTCCGCTTTGGGCTCATCTCCATGGCATATATTCACCCTGCCGGGACATCTCTCCTCTGCCTGGCAAAACCAGAATTCGCTGGCTAAGGTTTGCTCACTTAAGGTAGTTTCGGTAGGGGACGCTGCTTCAACTTTGCAGCGAAAAATAGCTTCTTTTTAGGGCCTCAAGTATATTGTTGAGTAAGGTTAAGGTGATGTTGCTGTGAACCTGAAAGGATCTGCAGACAAAGCAGTTATCTTTTCACTACAGAGTCGAAACAGCCCCCCTTCCCTCCCTGGCTCTGCGACAATCTCCGCCCATTGCTCACTCAACAATACAGCAACATAACGAATTTAAAGTTCCGGTTTATCCGGCGGGGAGCGTCAACGGTTATTTATCGTGCTTGCCGTAATCCTAAACCCGGAACTGGTATTCCTTGATGAATTGACTACGGGACTTGATACAAAAGCCCGGCGCGATGTCTGGAAAATTTTATCAGAATTAAAAAGCAAAGGATTGACTATGGTTTTAATTTCTCACTTTATGGACGAAGTAGAAGCCCTGTGTGACGAAACCTGTATTTTGAGAAAAGGGAAAGCCGTATTTTTCGGAACGGTTGAACAGGCAAAGCAAGCCGGTAGGCGCGAAACATTTGAGGATGCTTATCTTATGCTTTCCGGCGAGGAGGGAGAGAACGAATGAGATCATTTTGGATACTTTTGAAAAATGAATTGAAATTGAATATACAAATATGTCCCAATGTGATAGAATCAAACAAAGCGCTTACGTTAAAACATATCCCCAAAATCCATAGAAATGAGGTGTATAAATTGCATACAATCTTTCAAAGAACGGAAATTTCAGAACCAACCTTGTTCAGCCCCTCCGACACCACCAAAAGAATAGCGGATTTTCCTGAAATATGCGTTTCCACATTTTCTGACAATATCATCCGAAAATTTTCTTCTTTGGACAACGTTGAAAAAATAGCAGAGCTTTGCTCGGCAAACGGCACAGTGCCGGTCTATCGGATCTATTACAAGAATACGGCCATCGCTTTTTATCGTTCCATGGTAGGCGCG
>Ga0137308_102231_pt1 | contig 13817 bp, 12 predicted proteins | sample Inofrocosms_June_FD_97181 | JGI IMG/M metagenome (GOLD analysis project Ga0137308, IMG submission 97181) | Mouse cecal microbial communities from Vienna, Austria - N-Acetylneuraminic and N-Acetylglucosamine D2O microcosms_June | ecosystem: Host-associated > Mammals > Digestive system > Large...
TTTGTGGTCATCCCGCATCCGGATGTATTCCTTCACCGCCAGATCCCGGGACGTGGGAACATAAACGGCGCTGTAGGTACCGAAGGCCAGGCACTGTGCCAGCTTTCTGGCGTCCCGTTTGTCCGTCTTGATTTCCCCGGTCTTAAAGCTGGGGATGGTGGAAGGGGCGGGGATCACACACTCATGGCCTGCCTGGGTAAGCTGGTGGTATAAGGTGTAGCCGAGGCAGCCTGCCTCATAACCACAGACAAACTTAACGTCTGCACCCGTGGAGAGCTTCTGTGCCTTCCGGACGGTGTCCATGTATTTGAGCACCTCCCGGTAATCCGGGGCGACCGGGGTTTCAGCAAAAAAGGTGTCATTGTAAAACGTGTAGCAGCAAAGAGTATAATTTGTAGTATGGACATCCATGCCAAGATTGATTATAATAGTATTCATAAGTAACCTCCTTTTGAATGCGGTAATCCCTGGTATAGGGTTTTGTCAATCTTAGTATACCGGTAAATCCACGATTGTTCAAATAGTTGAGGTTACTTTTTTGTTATCAGGAAGATGTTACTCTTCCCGTCACTACATATTATCTGTTGCCTTATATTGTGCAATAAAAATTTTTTGGAGGAGAACGTATTGGTAAATGAAGTAAATAGGGTTAATATATGCATGATTCAATATTGACAAAATGATAATATCAAACAGATATTATGAATGCAAAAATAAGAATCTGGATGAAAGCAGGAAGCAGTTCGGTCAGAACCACATGTAGTCCTGGCAAAACCCAGGCTGCAGAGAAGGAAAAACCAGACTGAAACAAGACGATGGCGATGGAGGTAGAACATAATTTGCAATCTGGAGGATTTAGGGAGCGCATATGAGGCGACCCATCCCAAGAAGATGAAGACTTATGAGCGGGCAGTCCGGGGATTTGACGAGACTGTGTGGAATCGTTCCTGCCAGGAGATCGTGCGGCGGGGGAATGAGGCAAAATTCTCCCAGAACCCGGAGTTGCGGGTTCTGCTAATCCGGCGGGGTGGGCATCCCTTTCTGGGATGCTGGGCTTTGCCGGAGGATTTGTGCGGCCTGCGGGGACTACGGAGGAAGCGGCGGAGCGGGAGTTTAGGGAAGAGACCAGCGTGGACCGGGTGTATCTGGAACAGCTTTATACCTTCAGCCGGCCAGGGAGGGATCCCAGGACCTGGGTTATGAGCTGTTCCTGCATGGTCCTGGTGGACAGCAGCCGGGTGGCGAGGGATACCGGAGTTGGTTTTCACTGGTAGAATGTTCCAGAAATATTTTGGGCTTGCCGAACAGATTGGGATTAAGGGAGACGCGTAACACTACCGTGTTACAGTCTCCCTTAAAATTTCTCTGAATTCTCTGAGCTCCTCAGCCGATGGAATGTTTTCTTGTGATAATGTGCGGGAAATTCCACTAAAGCTGTGGTCGAATCAGTGAATGAAAGAAATAAAAAGAAACAAAATAGAAAAATAAAAGAAAAAATATTTCAAAAACGAGATAAAATGCTTGCGCTTTCTGGTAAAACAATATATAATTAGAGATGTAAAAGCCATTTGTTCTATTTAAAATACACATTATCTGACAAAATAATAAGAAACTTTTATAGAAACAAAATGGTAAAAAATGGAAAAAGAACCGTACATGAAAGAAACAAAAAAATCTACAAGGAGGTAACGTGATGAAGAAAACATTGACCTTATGCCTGATTACAATGGTGCTTAGTATTTCGATCATGGGGTGCGCGGGAGAGAAGGATGCAGGCCCCGAAAAACAGCAGAATGGGACGGAGGGTTCCGTTGCTGACGGCAAAGAAGAAAACGCAGGATCAGAGGAGCCGATTCGGGTGGGATGCATTCAGGATACCAGTGGAGGGGCGTCTTTGGCGGGCCAGCCTAATCAGTGGGGGGCAGAGTACGCGGTAAAGGTTATCAATGAAAACGGCGGTATTCATGGCCGCATGATTGAACTTTACAGCCGCGACTGTCAGAATGACGCAGAAGTAGGCGTTACCTGCTACAGAGAACTGGTGGATGAAGTGGGAGTGTGTGCGATTATCGGGCCGCCATTATCCAATCCGGCATCCGCCTGGGTGGAACTGTCAGAGGAAGATCAGATTCCCATTGTCGGCCATTTCATGGACGAGGTCTGTACTACCGATCCGGATACCGGCGAGGCATATCCTTACATGTTTTTGGCGGAGCCGTCCTGCTCTGTGCAGAGCCGTATTCTGGCAAGCTATGCAATGGAAAATCTGGATGTGAAATCCGTAGCAACATTATTTAATTCCTCCAATGCCTATGCGGCAGCCCATGAAGCGCCGTTTATTGATTACATAGAATCAAACGGCGGTCAGGTCCTGGCCAGGGAGACCTTTACATGGACCGATACAGATTACACGGCCCAGGCGCAGAAAATTGCCTCACTGAATCCGGACGCGGTTCTTCTGTGCGATTACTGCAATCAGATGGTAACATCATACGATAACCTTAGAGACGCAGGCTATAAGGGAATCATCCTTGGGGCAAATACTATGTATCCCCCATTCAATGAACTGGTAAAAAATGATATTGAAGAATGTTACTTTGTCCAGAATTATGATTTAAATAACGGAAAGATTGCGGAGCTTGTGGGGATCCAGCAGAAAGAAACCGGTACAGATTATCCTACCTCCAATGTAGGCTTTGGCTGGGATGCGGTCCAGGTACTGGCCAATGCCATGATGCAGGCTTCTGATCCGGCCAATGGCCAGGAGGTCCGTGATATTCTGGAAGCAGATACCAGGGAGGTTGAATCCTGCGGCGGTTCGAAGATCACCATTGACCCGGCAACCCACCGTCCCACCCTGGATATGGGGATATATATTGCCACCTATGATGAGAATAAGCAGGTGAAATGCCTGGAATACATAACGCTGGAACAGTAACACCGGTTATTAAGGAGAAAGCCTATGAGTGTTCAGTTGTTGGTTAGCGGAATTTCCCTGGGAGCTGTCTATGCATTGATAGCAGTAGGATTTGCCATTGTATTTAGTATATTGAAGTTTAGTAATTTTGCTCATGGTGGTATGATTAGTGCATGTGCATTTATGGGTTTCTTCTTTCAGCGTATGTTCTCTTCACCTCCGCCATTTTTAATCACAGTGCTTTTTTCAGCCTTGTGCGGTGTTGTCTTGTCACTGCTTATTGACACGGCAGCCTACCGCCGTATACGGGCAAAACAGGCGCCGAATATCTATTACTTTCTGGCGTCCATTACCGTGGCTATTTTGATTGAGCAGGTTTTGACAGTGTTTTTCGGGAAGAACCTTTATGGATATCCGAATATTTTTAAAAGCACTACCTTTACCATAGGCGGAATCCGGTTTTCTTCTATGGATACGCTGATTTTAATCATTTCCCTGGTCATTCTGTCAGTACTGATTTATGTGATTAACCGGACGAGGATCGGGCTTGCAATCCGTGCAGTGGCAATTAACCCGGCGACCAGCCGGCTGATGGGAATCAATTCGGACCGGACAATCCTGCTGGTGTTTGTGATTGCCGGTGCCCTAGCCGGTGTTTCCGGTGTGCTTCTGGGGGCCAAGTATTCGGTCTATCCCACATTGGGCTCCTCCATGATGATGAAGGGATTTCTGGCATCTGTAATAGGCGGGCTGGGAAGCCTTGGAGGAGCGATTGCCGCGGCCATTGCTCTTGGAATGATAGAAATCATACTGACTTATTTTTTTGGTGCGTTATCCATACCGGTATTTCTGTTTGGAATCATGCTGGTATTTCTGGCAGTCCGTCCGGAAGGTATATCGGGTAAGTTTGCAAAGGATAAGGTATAAGGAGGGTGAGCCATGAGTAATTACCAGCTTTCTCTGGTCATGCTGGCCTGCATTTCCATTATCACAGTGTCAGGGGTGTTTACCATGACCAGCCTGGCGGGTATGTTTTCGCTGGGGCAGGCTGCATATATGTCTATATGTGCCTATCTTACATTTTGTCTGGCAAGGTATCTGGGCCTTCCGGTCTGGATCACGGCTGTGGCAGGGGTAGGCACAAGTGTTCTGGTTGCATGGATTATCAGTCTTCCGGCATTAAAGCTGAGGCGGGATTATTTCTCATTGCTGTCCGTGGGCTTTGGGCAGATGGTTTCAGCTATTGTGATTTTGCTGGGGGATTTTACCAATGCCTCCATTGGGTTTTCAAAAATACCGAAAGTGAAGCACCTGGTCTGGATTATTCTGGGGATCACGGCGTTCATCGTATTTATGGTCCGCAATCTCAAGTATTCCAGATTTGGACGTATGTGTATCGCGCTGAAGACAGATGAGATCGCGGCGGGAAGCTTTGGGATTGATGTATATAGGCTGAAGGTAAAGATCTATATGCTGGCATCTGCCATTGCGGCTATGGGAGGTATCTGCTATGGTCTGCGCAACCGTGTGATTTCTCCGGATGCCTTTGACTGGTCATTATCGGCAGAAATGCAGATCCTTCTTTTCTTTGGCGGAACCAATTCCCTTACCGGTTCTGTGATTTCTGCGGCCGTATTGAAGGTACTTCCGGAATTTCTGAAAGGCGTGAAGGTCTTTGGAATCAGTCTGCAGGACTGCAAAACCATAATATACTGTGTTCTGATCATTGTGGTCATTAATTTCCGCACAGAAGGAATTCTGGGAGAGCGGGAGCTGGATACAAAGCTGCTGGGATCCCTGTTCAGAAAAAAGGCGGACGGATCAAGGAGGGACGGGCATGAAGGATAAGGTCCTGAAAGCAGAGCACCTTAGCAAGCGCTTTGGCGGGGTGAAAGCGGTAAAAGATTTCTGCTTTGAACTGGAGGCAGGGCAGATCGTGGCTGTCATAGGGCCCAATGGCGCGGGAAAAACAACGATATTTAATCTGCTGTCTAAAATATACCAGCCGGATACAGGGACCATCCTGTTTGGGGGAGAGGATATTACCGGAAAGCCGCAGATTGAAGTGGCACGTATGGGCATATCGAGAACCTTTCAGAATACGCGTTTATTTTCCGGTCTGAATGTGCTGGACAATGTAAAAGCGGCCCTGGATTTCTCGGGCAAATGCAGTATGCTGGAAACCATGCTTCTGCTTCCGAGACACAGGCAGCATGAAAAAGAGACAACGAGAAAGGCCATGGAATGTCTGTCATTGCTTAATCTGGCAGACTATGCAGGTAATCGTCCGGGAAGTCTTCCATATGGAATACAGCGGAGAGTGGAAATTGCAAGGGCGCTGGTCGCCATGCCAAGGGTCCTGATGCTGGATGAGCCGGCGGCAGGACTGAATCCGGAGGAGGTATTTCAGCTAATGGATTTTATCGGTGAAATACGGGAGAAATATCCGGAGCTGGCAATTATGGTCATTGAACATCGTATGGACCTGATCATGAACCTTAGTGACTATATCTATGTTCAGGATTTTGGCCAGACCATTGCGGAGGGAGTTCCGGAGGTGATACAAAATAATCCGCTGGTTCTGAAAGCCTATCTGGGGGAGGAGGTGTAGGGCGTGGAGCATGAGATTGAGATTAAAGGGCTGAAAGTGAAATATGGCGCCCATGAAGCAGTGGTCGGAATCGATATGAATATTGCCAGAGGAAGCATTACGGCGGTTATTGGTTCCAATGGAGCCGGAAAGACAACGATTATCAATGCCATATCAGGCGTTGTGAGGTATGAAGGAATGATTTATTACAGGGGAGAAGCGCTTCCGGCCAAGGCCCATAAGGTGGTGAAAAAGGGAATTGTTCAGGTTCCGGAAGGAAGAAAAATCTTCGCGGGTCTTACGGTGGAAGAAAATCTGATAGCAGGTGCTTACTGTGTGAGAAAGAAGAAAGAGGTAACGGAACTTCTGGAGCAGCAGTACGCCATATTCCCGCGTCTGGGAGAGCGGAAATGGCAGGATGCGGGAACCTTGTCAGGAGGTGAGCAGCAGATGCTGGCCATTTCCAGAGGCCTGATGGCAAAACCGAAGGTTTTGATCCTGGACGAACCCTCACTGGGTCTGGCACCGGTTGTGGTCAGGGATGTATTTGACCATATTGAGCAGATCAAAAAAGAGGGAATCACAATTATTCTGGTGGAACAGAATGCACAGAAATCATTAACGATTAGCGACAGTGCTTATGTAATTGAAAATGGAAAAGTGGTAATGAATGGGACCGGCAGGGAGATGCTTGAGAATCCGCAGATTGCAGAGGCGTATCTGGGGGCCAGCAGAAAAAATAAAAGGTGAGGAAAAACCATGGAAATATTAAACCAGAAAATAGAGGAATTATCCGTACATGTATTTCATAACCGTGAGGAGATGGGAACAGCCGCCGCACATCTGGCAGCAGAGAAAATAAACGGCATTATTAAGAAAAATGGCATGGCAAATATTATTTTTGCCGCGGCTCCGTCACAGAATGAGGTTTTAAGCGGTCTTCTGAAGGAGGATATTGACTGGACGAAGGTAAGGGCCTTTCATCAGGATGAGTATGTGGGAATCGAGGAATCAGAGCCTGCCGGATTCGGTAACTTTCTTCGCCGTGCCATATATGACCATGTACCGTTAAAGGAGAGTTATTATTTGTTGTGCAGGGAAGAAGAGGTGCCGGACAAATGCAGGGAGTATGAGAAGCTTCTGAAAACATATTCCCCTGATCTGATTTTCCTTGGAATCGGCGAAAATGGGCATCTGGCTTTTAACGACCCGGCTGCCGCGGATTTTGACGATCCGGAAACTATAAAGGTGGTTGAGCTGGAGGATGTATGCCGCCAGCAGCAGGTAAACGACGGCTGCTTTGCCTGTTTTGAGGATGTCCCCAGGAAGGCGGTTACCATGACGATGTCATTTATCCAGTCCGTGCCCCAGGTAATCTGCTGTGTACCTGCCGGGCGTAAGGCAAATGCGGTGAAGAATGCACTTTATGGTCCGGTTTCGGTGGCCTGTCCGGCCAGCATACTGCGCAGGCATCCGGCAGCGGAATTATATCTGGATGCGGACAGCGCATCGCTGATTTTAGAAAGGCAGTGAGAATATGTATTGGAAAACAGCAGATGAAATCGCCGAATGCTGCCCGGATACAGCGATTATCCCGGTGGGGTCCATAGAACAGCACGGAGCCCATCTTCCGGTCATGACAGACTGGGCAATCGCAAACGGGCTGGGGCGTAGGGTTGCGGAGCTGATGAACGCCTTTGCGGTCCCTGCCCTTCCCGTTTCCACCAACCGGGAACAGATGGGAAAGCTGGGAACCGTATGGATGGAACCGCTTACCTTCTACCAGATGATGACAGATATGATTCTGTGTCTGAAACTTCAGGGCTTTAAGCGCATCGGCATTTTACAGTGTCATGGAGGAATTTTTATTATGACGCCACTGGTGCGGGATCTCAATGCCAGGTACAATCCGGACCTGATGGTGGCGATAGCGGACAGTTGTACGTTCGGGGCCGTCTTATACAGGGAGGGGATTCTGGAAACCAGCACCGAGCTTCACGCAGGGGAAGGAGAAACCTCCCAGATGCTTGCCATTGCCCCGGAAACCGTCCATATGGAGCAGGCAGTGGATTTTGTGCCGGATGTTCCAAGGTCTTATTTAAACTATGGAAGCATTTTCCGGGCAACCCCTTCCGGCGTATGGGGAGAGGCCACGAAAGGCTCCGCCCAAAAAGGGGAAATGATTCTGGAACGTTCCGCCAGGCTGGCAGCAGAAGAATTCGAAAAAGCATTTGCCTATATGTCTGGCAAGGAGAGGATAAATTACAGTGATTTTTAAAAAGGAGGCCAGTATCAATATGAGACGGTTGCGGGTATTGATAATTGGAGCTGCATTTTCAGCAGATCTTCATTCGGATGGTTATAGCCGTATTGGCGATCTGGCAGAGATCGTTGGTATCTGTGACAGGGATGGGAAGCGGATTGACCGGCTGGCGGAACGCTATGGGTTTCAGGGATATACTCCGTATACTGATTTTGAGACAGCTATTGCACAATGTGAGTGTGATCTGGTCGATATCTGCATGCCTAATTTTTTGCATCATGCGGTGGCCTTAAAGGCAATTGAACGCGGGAGGGATATCATTTGTGAGAAACCTCTGGCAACTACCGTGGAGGATGCGGCTGAGATGGTGGAAATGGCAGACAGAAAGGGCGTGCATATTTATTATGCAGAAGACTGGCTGTTTGCTCCGGCTTTCAGAAAGGCCCAGGAAATATTAAAGAGCGGGAAGGTAGGAAAGCCCCTTTATATACGGGCGAGAGAAAGTCACAGCGGGTCCCACAGTCCTTTTGCACAGAAGCTGTGTTACTGTGGGGGAGGATGCATGGTACATCTGGGGGTGCATCCCATCAGCTTTATGCTGGCCATGAAAGAAAATAACTGGGAAGAGCTGTCTGCCATGACTTCGGGTGGAGGAAATGGGAATCTGCTGCACCGGGAAATGGAAGGGGAGGACTGGGCCGGGGTGTTTATGCGGTTCACAGACGGAACCTATGCCACCCTGGAGGCCAATTATGTGACTGCCGGAGGCATGGAGGATGTGATGGACATTTACTGTGAGCAGGGATGCATTCATGTGGATTTGTCTTTCTCAGGACCATTAAAGGTCTTCTCGGTTCCGGGTCTGGATTACACCGTGGAAAAAGCGGAGATCACCACAGGCTGGTCAACACCGTCTGTGGATGAAAAATATAATCTGGGATATTGTGGGGAAATAAAGCATTTTGTTGAATGTGCGCTGGAGAACCGGGAAGCGCAGACTGGTCTCAGAGGAAGGGATGGCCTGGAGGTTCTGAAGGTGATTGCTGCCATTTACCGTTCCGCCAGGGAAAAGAAGCATATTACAAAGGAGGGATAGGAATGGGGAGACTGGAAGAAACAGGAATTCCGGTAACAGTGGGCGGAATAACCTTTAAAAATCCTTTTTATGTGGCTTCCGGGCCTACGACAAAATCTGTCAGCCAGCTTCAGAGGATTGAGGAAACCGGATGGGCAGCCGCCAGCATCAAGCTGAGTATTGATCCGGCTCCTTACATTAACCGCAGGCCAAGATACGGCTTATTCAAGGACCGGGACGCACTTGCTTTTACAGCGGAAAAGCGACTGACCTTTCTGGAGGGGCTGCATCTGGTGGAGGAAGCCAGGAGAAAGCTCCAGGATTTAAAGCTTATGGCCAATATTACCTATGCCGGGGACGGTAAGACCCAGGGCTGGGTGAATATGGCAAAGCAGTTTGAGCAGGCCGGGGCGGATATCATTGAGCTGAATATGTGCTGCCCCAATATGAGCTATAATCTGGAGCTTACCAGTGGAGGCTCCCGGCATGCCGCCAGACAGACAGGGGCCAGTATGGGGCAGCAGGCGGATGTTGCCGGCGAAATTGTGGCAGCCATAAAAGAAGCAGTGACCATACCTCTCTTTGTGAAACTGACCCCTGAGGGAGGCCAGATCGCCCAGGTGGCGCAGGCCGTGTACCTGGCAGGAGCCGATGCAGTGGGCGGAGCAGGAAACCGTCTGGGCATGCCGCCCATAAATCTGGATGAACCGGGAAAAGCGTTTTTCCACCTGCAGGATGAGATTTCCATGAGCTGCTACAGCGGAAAATGGCTGAAGCCCCTGGCGCAGCGGGATGTATACGAGATGCGCCAGGTCTGTGGAATGGACATGCCTATTCTTGCAACAGGGGGGATCGCCTGCTGGCAGGACGCGGTGGAGATGGTTTTATGTGGGGGCACGCTGCTTGGGGTGTGCGCACAAACCCTGATATCGGGTTATGACATAGTACGTCCTATGATACATGGTCTTGCACAATACATGAAAGCACACAATTATGAGAAGCTGGAGCAGATGCAGGGGCTGGTTGTCCCCCAGGTCCGGACTGCGGCGGATGTGACAATTCATAATGGCTATGCAAGGATTAAAGAGCCAGGGCTCTCGGCCCCATGCAAAAGCGCCTGCCCTCTTCATATTCCCACCCAGGCCTTTATTCAGAACGTTGGAAAAAGGGATTTTGAGGCAGCCTATCGTCTGGTTACGGAAAAAAGTGTTTTGCAGAATGTGTGTACCATGGTATGCAGTCATCCCTGCGAGGATGCCTGCATCCGCGGCAGCTATGACGCTCCGGTAGCGGTTAAGCGGCTGAAACAGTTTGTGCTGGAATATGGGAAAAGACAGGGCTGGAAGCCCTGCTGGAGCATCAGGAAGTCTAACGGACACAGGATTGCGGTTGTAGGGGCAGGTCCGTCAGGGCTGTCCGCGGCAGCACAGTTAATACGGGCAGGATACAAGGTCACGGTATTTGAAAAGGAACTGGAGGCAGGAGGGAAGCTCCTGGCAGGGATTCCTGAGTATTCCTTAAAGAAAGATGCAGTGAAGGAGGAGGTGGACCTGCTTTCCTCGTTGGGGTGTGAGTTCCGGTTTGGAAGCAGGCTTGGAAAGGACATAAATCTGGAAACACTGAAGTCTGACGGATTCGAAAAGGTATTTGTGGCAGTGGGAGCGGAAAGAAGAATTGGGAGTTCTGTTCCGGGAGCCGGGAACGCAGTGGATGCCCAGGAGCTGCTGATCGATGTGAATCGTGGAAAGGCTCCGGCTGTGGGGGCCTGCGTAATGGTTCTTGGACATGGATTTGCCGCTTTTGATGCAGCCCGGGTGTGTGTGAGACTGGGAGCAGAGACGGTTACGCTGTTTTATGAGGGGACTGTAGGAAAAAGAACTTATACCAGAGAACAGGCCCGTCTTGCCAGGGAAGAAGGGGTGACCATTCTGGAAGGGGCAGTGGCTTCCCGGATCGGAAAAGACAGCGTGGACGTTCGGTGCGGCGAAACGGAGCTTCATGCTTCCTGTGATATGATTGTGCTGGAGCATTCCTATGAAGCGGATAGGACAGAGCTGACAGCGGCTGGTTTTGACGATGAAAAGGACAGCGGAAGCTGTTTTGTCCATATTGGAGGAGAGGCAGCAGGCGCTGGAGATGTGGTCTCTGCAATTGTGGCTGGAATCAACGGCGCGGCTGGCATTGACAAGGAAATTATGGGGAAAAATGCGGTGTTAAGCCCCATTGCGGCTCCCAGAACTGTAAATGCTGAAAGTGTCAGAAAACGTACCGGCTATTTAAAGAGAGACAGGAACATAACAAAGCTGGAGCAGAAGGCAGAGGAACGAAAGGGAAACTTTGAAGAATGTGAACGGGTCATGACAGCGCAGGAGGCTGTAAGGGAAGCAGGAAGATGCTTAAATTGCGGCTGTGGAGAAGGCTGTCAGTTATGTAAAACCATATGTACTGATTTTGCGCCGGTGGTGCTTTCTCCTGATTTGGTTTATATTGAGCCGGAAAAGTGCGTAGCCTGCGGAATGTGCTTTAACCGGTGTCCCAATGGAAATATTGAGATGGTGAATACCGGGTAACCTTTCAGCCCGTATCCGGGCGGTTACAATGCCTGGCTAAATGACACTGGTACATGCCCAATGTGCTCTTGCACATTTTTATAATTTCATATAAAATGATACTATGCGTAACAGTTTAGGGGGTATCTGAACGGTTACTGCTATGCAAAAGCAAAAGGAGGAGATAATCTTGGGCAAGAAGATCACGATCCGAGATATTGCAAAAGCGGTAGGCGTATCTGCCGCAACTGCTTCCAGGGCGTTAAATGATCCGGATTACCCTGTCAGCTCCCAGATTCGGCAAAAGGTCAGAGAAGCAGCCAGTGAGCTGGGGTATCTGTCGGGTTCTGAGGCGCGCTCCTTAAGACAGAAGGTGCAAAGAAATATTGGACTGGTGATTCCAAATCTTTCGAATCCTTTTTATCAGCAGGCGATCATTGGAATCAATGATATTTTAATGAAAACAGCATATAATCTGATTCTTTGCAGCACCATGCATAGTGTGGAACAGGAACAGCGTTATCTGAACCAGCTTTACGAACAGAATACAGGCGGAATCATATTATCCTCCGTGGACAGGAACAGCGATGCCGTGCGCAGTTATGTACAAAAGGGAATGAAATTTGTTTTGCTGGACCAGATTTTTTCAGATGCAGAATGTCCGGGCATCCAATTTGATTCAAGAGCAGGAGCCAGAATGGCGGTGGAATATCTGCTTGAGTGCGGACACCGGACGATTGCCTTTGCAACTCAGCCTATGACCAGATGGACCCGGAACGAAACCCACAGAGGTTATAAGGATGCTCTTCTGGCTGCGGGAATTGCGTATGACGGTAGTCTGATTTATGAAAGCGGAGAAATTACCGGCGAAAAAGGAATCAATCAGGAATTTCAGACCGGCAGCCAGATCGCTGAGCGTTTTCTTGCGGACGGCTGCCAGGCCAGTGCCATTTTATGTAACAATGATATGATTGCCATTGGTATCATTAAGACTTTTTTCAGGCGTGGGGTACGTGTTCCTGAGGATATATCTGTCATGGGATTTGATGATATTCCGTTTGCCAGCGCCTTCCTGCCGGCTTTAACTACGATTCATTATCCGGTGGTAGAATGTGGACGTCTGGCGGCAATGATGCTTCTGGATATTCTGGACAATGGCGGCATGGAGATGGCTATGAATATGACTCCCAGCCTGGTGGTCCGTGATACGGTTGCGAAAAAATAAAATGTATTTCTGGATCGTGGACGGAACAGACCAGATTACGAGAGACGGAACTGGTTTTTCTATGGGCCATCATCTGGAACCCCACTGCCGTGCAGGCCGTCACCGCCTCACTGGCCGACTGGCAGATCCGGATAGACTCCCGTCCGAAAACCAGCGGAAGGACAGCCATGAGAACCGGCGGCCGCAAAAGACTTCGGGATAGGGAAATGGTCAGGGCGTTTCTGGTGCAGGCCGTGGACTGCCAGAAGGAAACAAGACGATCAGGCCATAGCTTAAGATGCCTGCGCCAAGGATCATGGCAGACATGGCCAGCCTGGGCCGCCCGTCATTGCGGACCATGCCCCCAAAAGGAAGCTGAACAGCTGGAAGGGTGCAAAGGTGGCGATATACCAGAAGTAGGCCGCTGCATCCTCCGGAATATTCGGTGCGGCTCCCAGCAGCGTCACCAGAGGCCGGAGGAATACATTGCCTCCTATGGCAATTGCCATGCCGGTGACGGCGACCATCCAGAAGGCAGTGCTGAGGGTTCTGCGTGCCCCCGGCATTTCCCCCTGGCTCAGGCGTAAGGCGATGATCACGCCTGCTCCGGAGGCTACGGCAATGGCCAGGGAAGTCAGGATTTCAAGCAGGGGAACCGGCACGGCTGCCGCTGCCATGGCATCCCGGCCTAAGCGGTTGCCGATAAAGATGCCGTCTACAATGGTATAGACAGAATTAAACAGTAAACCGATCATCTGGGGAACCGCATCGAGGAGTTTGACAGAATATGGGATTACATGGTATCCCGCGAGAAGGACCCGGAAGTGTATAGAAAGCTAAAGAGGCGCTATACCGCATTACAAGTGATTCTCACAGCATCCGGTAACATTCAAAAATACAGTTCATAAAGGAGACTTGTAACCGTACGATGTTACGTTCTCCTTTTCCATGTTTTTTGAACGCGGCATATACCAGCTCCGGAACATCACCTCCGTAAACAGTGCCGTCCAGCTTTCCCCGTCCCGCAAACGGTTACCTTTTTATTGCCGAAACAAGGATTTTATAATAAAATGATTTAGGTGTCAAAAGGTACATCCTTTTTGAACGATAACTGTTCTTTGAAAACTGAATATATTGTTGTAAAATACTGTATTTTCCATTCATTTCAGGTATAATGGAAACAGTAAGAATGATTGGAGGCCATCTTATGTCCTTTGTC
>Ga0137308_102233_pt1 | contig 13796 bp, 12 predicted proteins | sample Inofrocosms_June_FD_97181 | JGI IMG/M metagenome (GOLD analysis project Ga0137308, IMG submission 97181) | Mouse cecal microbial communities from Vienna, Austria - N-Acetylneuraminic and N-Acetylglucosamine D2O microcosms_June | ecosystem: Host-associated > Mammals > Digestive system > Large...
TCGGAACTGTTGCGGATTGCTGTTTATGCAGGTCTGCACAATAGCATCATAATTATTCTCCGGACAGAATATACTATAGCAGTATAACAAGGGAGATGGATATTATGGACAGCTATGATGTGTATCAGGATATTAGGATGCGGACCGGCGGAGAGATTTATCTGGGTGTCGTAGGGCCGGTGCGGACCGGAAAGTCGACATTTATCAAACGGTTCGTGGAACAGATCGTACTTCCGGATATGACGGATGAGCCGGCAAAGCAGAGGACCACTGACGAGCTTCCCCAGAGCGCGGCCGGGAAGACAATCATGACCACAGAGCCTAAGTTTATTCCCAAGGATGCGGCTCATGTCCGGCTGGCAGACGGGATTGAGGCAGAGATCCGTCTGATTGACTGTGTGGGATTTATGGTGGAGGGTGCCAGCGGACATATAGAGAACGAACAGGAACGTATGGTGAAGACGCCCTGGTTCCAGACAGAGATCCCCTTTACCAAGGCGGCGGAGATCGGAACCAGGAAGGTGATCAAGGAGCATTCCACCATCGGGATCGTGGTGACTACCGATGGTTCCTTCGGGGAACTGAAACGGGATGCGTACATAGATGCGGAGGAGACATCAGTCAGGGAGCTGAAAGATATTGGTAAGCCCTTTGTCGTGCTCCTTAACTCCAGCCGTCCTTATTCGGAGGATACCCGCCGGCTGGCCGGGGATATGCAGGATGCATATGGGGTGACAGTCCTTCCGGTCAACTGTGAACAGCTGAAAAAGGAGGATATCAGCCGGATCCTGGAGCTGGTGCTTAAAGAATTTCCGGTGACTGAGGTGGATTTCTTCATACCCAGATGGATGGAGATGCTTCCGCCCAGCCACTGGATGAAAGAGCAGATCGTGAATGCCTGCCGCCATTTCATGGGGAATGTCAGGCGTATGAAGGATATTCCCACCTCCTGGAGAGAGGAGGAGTGTGAGGTTCTGGACCGGATTGATCTGGGAAAGATGAATCTTTCAGACGGAACCGTCACCGTCCAGGTGAACCCTGCGGACGGATATTACTATCAGGTGCTCAGTGATTTCTCCGGACTGGACATTCAGGATGAATACCAGCTTATGCACCATTTAAAGGAGTTCTCTTCTATGCGTAAGGAGTACCAGAAGGTATTAAACGCCCTGGTGCAGGTACGTATGAAGGGCTATGGGGTAGTGACACCGGACCGCAGCGAGATCGTCCTTGATGAACCCACGGTGATCAGGCATGGAAACAAGTACGGCGTCAAGATGAGAGCCGAGGCCCCAAGCCTGAACCTGATCAAAGCTCACATACAGACCGAGATCGCACCGATCGTGGGCAGCGAACAGCAGGCCGAGGACCTGATCGCTTATATGAAAGAAAACGCAAGGAATAAGGAAGGGGGAATCTGGGAAACCAATATCTTTGGAAAGTCTATCGAGCAAATCGTAGAAGACGGAATCCAGGCCAAAGTAAACCAGATGACAGAAGACTGTCAGCTGAAGCTGCAGGATGCGCTGCAGAAGATCATCAACGACAGTAATGGGGGGATGATATGCATTATCATCTAGCCATGCAGCCAGCAGTGGACAAATTCTCCGTGCAAGCTGGCTTGCAAAGGAGAATTTGTCCACTGCTGGCTATAGGGCGCGAAGCGCCCGGCTTCTTGTTTTCGGCGCTTTTCGAAAACAAGAAGATGCATGGCGGACGGAAGGAAAAGTCTGACAAGGCGCGTGCGTGCAAGCTGGCTTGCAAAGGAGAATTTGTCCACTGCTGGCTATAGGGCGCGAAGCGCCCGGCTTCTTGTTTTCGGCGCTTTTGGAAAACAAGAAGATGCATGGCGGACGGAAGGAAAAGTCTGACAAGGCGCGTGCGTGCAAGCTGGCTTGCAAAGGAGAAGGCAGAAAAAACAAAGGAGGGTGAGCATATGCGTTTGGTATTTAGCGGAGCAGCACATGAGGTGACAGGGAGCTGTCACTACCTGGAAGTAGGAGATACCAGATTATTTGTAGATTGCGGCATGGAGCAGGGGAGGAATATTTATGAGAATATTGAACCCCCGGTTGCTTTTGGTGACGTTGATTATGTACTTCTGACCCATGCACATATCGACCATGCGGGAATGCTTCCTTTTATCTACGCCAGAGGGTTTCAGGGCAGGGTCATTGCCACGGCGGCAACCTGCGATCTGTGTAATATTATGCTGAAGGACAGTGCCCATATCCAGGAGATGGAGGCAGAGTGGCGGAACCGGAAGGCCAGACGTGCCGGACGTCCGGAGGTGCCTCCTCTCTATGGGATGGACGATGCCGTGGGAGTCCTGGAGCATTTCGTACCCTGCGAGTATGATGAGATCGTGAAGCTGACGGACAATGTGACAGTCCGGTTCACCGATGTGGGGCATCTGCTGGGCTCCGCGTCCATTGAGGTCTGGATGAAGGAGGGGGATACGGAGAAGAAGATCGTGTTCTCCGGTGACATAGGCAATAAGAACAAGCCTCTGATCCGGGATCCCTCCTACACATCCGTGGCGGATTATGTGGTCATGGAATCCACCTACGGCAACCGTTTCCACCAGAAGGGAAGGGATCATGCCAGCGAGCTGGTGGAGATCGTTCAGGAGACCCTGGATAAGGGGGGCAATGTGGTGATTCCCGCCTTTGCTGTGGGCCGTACCCAGGAGCTGCTCTACTATTTCCGTCAGATCAAGTCAGAACGGATGATCAAAGGCCATGATGATTTTGAGGTGTATGTGGACAGTCCCCTGGCGGTGGAGGCCACCCATGTGTTCAAGCAGAACCAGCTGGGATGCTATGATGAGGAGACACGAGAGCTGGTGCGGATGGGGATCAATCCCATCGCCTTCCCGGGCCTGAAGCTGTCCGTCACCAGTGACGAGTCAGTGAATATCAACTTTGACTCGCGGCCCAAGGTCATTATCTCCGCATCGGGCATGTGTGATGCAGGCCGTATCCGCCACCATCTGAAACATAATCTGTGGCGGAAGGAGTGTACGGTTATCTTTGCCGGATACCAGGCAGAGGGCACCATCGGCAGGACTCTGGTGGACGGCGGGAAGAGTGTGCGGCTTTTTGGCGAGACCATTGATGTGGAGGCGCGGATCGCTACCCTTCATGATATCAGCGGACATGCTGACCAGAATGGACTTCTGGAGTGGGCGGACGCATTCAGCAAAAAGCCGGACCAGTATTTTATTGTCCATGGTTCAGACAATGTCTGTGACGAATTTGCCGAGGAGGTGACCCGGCGTACCGGTGTACCGGCCAGGGCGCCTTTCAGCGGAGCAGAATATGATCTGGCTGCCGGCGTGTGGGTGAAAGAGCCTGCCGGTATCCCGATCCAGCATGTATCTGCTGCTACCAAACGTGCCCAGGGCGTATTTGCCCGTCTGCTTGCTGCCGGAGAGCGTCTGCTGCGGGTGATCGGAAAGAATGAGGGCGGAGCCAACAAGGATCTTGCAAGGTTTGCAGATCAGATCAATACCTTGTGTGACAAATGGGACAAGTAGTATATTGTAACAGTTCAGGCAGGCGGCAGGAAGAGGGTCTGTCTGAACTGCTGCAATGATGTACTGGTGTTTCATGAATATTTATAGAAATGGAGAAGATACATTTATGACCAGAGTACAGATTTACACAGACGGATCTGCCCGGGGGAATCCGGACGGTCCGGGCGGATACGGGGCGGTTCTCCAGTTTACGGACAGCAAAGGCCAGCTTCACGAGAAGGTGATGTCGGCGGGATATAAACGGACCACGAATAACCGCATGGAGCTGATGGCTGCCATCGTGGGGCTGGAGGCCCTTAACCGGCCTTGTCAGGTAGCTCTGTACTCGGATTCCAAGTACCTGACAGATGCATTTAACCAGCACTGGATCGACAACTGGCTGGCCAATGACTGGAAGCGTGGAAAGAGCGGTCCGGTCAAGAATATCGATCTGTGGGAACGTCTGCTGAAGGCCAAGGCGCCCCATGAGGTGGAATTCATCTGGGTCAAAGGCCATGCGGGGCATCCGCAGAACGAGCGGTGCGATAAGCTGGCCACCTCGGCGGCAGACGGGAACGGCCTGCTGACGGACGAGGGGGTGTGATTCTGTCTCCGGACACCTTTGGGGCAGATCATAACGTTTAAATATATCTTACAAATACTTACTTCTTTTGCCAGTGCATTTCCATTCTTTCAAAATTATGATATGGTAATTACAGTGAATGAGAGACGAGGGCTGTGCACTTGTTTGCGCGGCTGATTTCATTAAAGATGGGAATGATGGAATGAAATTGGAAAAGATCTGGATCGTCATAGGGCTGATCCTGGTGATCGGGCTTTTGTCTACCAGCTTCGTGAAGAGGCTGGTGACGACCTCTGTTACAGATGTCTATGACAGAAGCATGGAGAATCAGGAGTTTGCCAGACTGAATAAGGTAGACCGGCTGCTGGAGGACAAGTCCGGCAGGGAGGCCCGTCAGGAACGCGGCCAGGGTACCGGGGCCGGCGGAGAAGCCGAAGCCTGGCAGAACCAGCTGGAGCGGCAGCTGGACGTGCTGGAGCAGGAGCTTGACGAGGAAGAAGTCCAGGCGCTGTTTGAGCGTCAGATGGAGTGGACCCTGGAGTGCGAGGAGCAGAATGAGAAAAACGCCTCCAGGCTGTCCTCCGGGGAGCTGACCCAGACCGAATACAGCGCTCTCCAGGCCCAGGCGATCCGTGCCAGGTGCTATGAGCTGGCAGCGGAGTACCCGGAGATTCTGGGAGAGGTGAAGCAGTAGTCAGGTGGGAATGTCTGAAAGGGCATTCCTTTTTTTGTGGGGATGAACGGTAACCTTTTGCCGTAACAGTTCAGACGCCCATTGAGCTGTTACCTTTTTCCACACAAACGCTTTAAAGCGGCAAAGAAAATTGTTGAATAATGGTTGGGGTTGTGCTATAATCCTAAATGTTTTGAAAATTTGCCGGTGAATTCCTACTATTGCTCCTGATGTTTCTGGGCAAAAGCGGGGGTTGTCTGTGCAAAACCATAAAAAGAGGAGAGCAAGATTATGAAAAAAATGATTGCATTAACCACTGTGGCAGCCATGTGCCTGTCACTGGCGGCCTGCTCTGTCTCCACGTCCTCCAAGACGCCGGAAACCACCACAGCAGCTGCCACAGAGGCGGAGAAGAAGGAAGAGACCAGTGGGGATGCTGCCGGGGAGGAATCCCAGGCGGCGGAAACTGAGACAGAAGGGGAGGCGGCAGCTGCCGCAGATTTCCCTGCCAGACCCCTGACCATGATAATCCCTTACGGCGCAGGCGGAACCACTGATACCTGGGGCCGGAAGCTGGCAGTGCTGCTTGAGAAATATCTGGGCCAGTCCGTGACTCCCACCAACCAGGGCGGAGCATCCGGTTCCATCGGAAGCCAGTTTGTGAAGGAGCAGCCTTCTGACGGTTATACCCTTCTGGTCTGCGCGGAGACTATGGGTACCTACCGGACCATGAACATCTGCGACCTGGGTTATGATGATTTCACCGTCATCTCCCCGCTGGTGGGCGATCCCAAGGTGCTGGTGGTAGGCAAGGATTCCAAATACAATACATTGGAGGAACTTCTGGAGGATATCAAGGCCAATCCTGGCAAGATCACCATGTCCCATTCCGGTCCTGGAGGAAGCGGCCATAACCAGGGGCTGGTCTTGAAGGAGCTGGGCTACGAGGTGGCCATGACCAGCTTTGATTCAGGCAATGACGCCCTGCTGGGTGTGATCGGCGGCCAGGTGGATTTTACCAACCCCAATATCTCCACTCTGGGCGGTTATATCGAAAGCGGTGATGTGAAGGCTCTGGCTGTGTTCTCCAGCGAGCGGATGGAAGCTTACCCGGATATCCCGGCCTTCACCGAGGTGGTGCCGGAGTCTGAGTCCTATTTAAACATCCCCTACACCCTGCTGAGCTTTGTGGTGAACAATGACACTCCCCAGGAGGTTGTGGACGTGCTGAAGGCCGCTACCCAGAAGGTGTTCGAGGATCCTGAGTGGATCGAGTTTGTGGAGGCCAATGCTGCCGATCCGGTGTTTGAGAAATATACTGACGATGCTTCCATCCAGGAGTTCTATGACAACTGGAAGTCCGTGATCTGCTGGCTGCAGTATGAGAACGGTGTGGCAGAGAAGAGCCCGGAAGAATTCGGAATCAAAAAAATCGGAGAATAACCAATGAAAAATAAGATTCATTCGCTGATCGTCGAAGGAATACTGTTTTGTGGGAGCGGCCTTGGGCTGCTCTCATATTCTATGGTATCCTATGGAAGAGCCTTTAACAAGTCCTGGGCACAGTCCCCTTACCTTTTTCCACTGATTGTGGGAGCGGCCATGACGGGGCTTTCCCTATGGATTGTGGGAGAGGGGATCCAGGCCATGAGGAAAAGAGCCGGAGAGGAGACAGCCCCGGGCAGTCTGCCCCAGACGGCCAAAACCAGGGCGGCCAGGATCCAGGCTGCAGATGGCCAGGATACAGAAGCTGGAACGGAAAATGCCCAGTCAGCAAAGAACGGCGGAACCGTAAGCCAGATCCTTGGAGTCGCCATAGCGCTGGTCTTATGCGGGATTTATTATCTGGCCCTGACAGGGATTAAAATACCCTATGTTACCATCGGCATTTTCTCCTTTATGTATACCTTCTCCACCTTTGAAGTGGTCACGGTACCCTTTCTGGCATCCATGATGGCGTTCATGGGCGTGCGCAAGGCGCGGGTTCTGGTACTGGTGCCCCTGGGGACTACTTTATTCTTAAGCATCGCATTCCGGACACTGCTCCATGTGCTGCTGCCATAGGAGGGAGGAAGAAAATGCTGGAAATGTTATCTGTTATTGACCCGGGATTTATCCTGATGGTACTGGCCGGTTCTGTGGCCGGACTTTTCGTGGGAGCCATCCCGGGACTGTCGGTCTCCATGGCAACGGCGCTTCTGGTGTCCATCACCTATACCTGGGAGCATTCAGATGCTCTGGCTATGATTATGGGGGTATATGTGGTAGGGGTGTTTTCAGGTGCGGTGTCTGCCATCCTGATCAATATTCCAGGAGCGCCCTCATCGGTGGTGACTACTCTGGACGGCTATCCCATGTCCCGGAAGGGGCAGGCCTACAAGGCCCTTTACACGGCGACCATCTATTCATTCACCGGCAGTCTCTTCGGGCTGCTGGCTCTGGCACTTCTGGCCACGCCGGTGTCCAGGGTAGCCCTGAAATTCACAAAGATGGATTATTTCCTGCTGGCCCTGTTCGGTCTGGCGACTGTGGGGTCCGTCAGCACGAAGAACTATGCCAAGGGCCTGATCAGTGTCATGATAGGCCTGGTCATCAGTATGATCGGCCTGGACCCCCTTATGGGGACACGGCGTCTGACCTTTGGCGTCCAGAATCTGACAGGAGGGATCAGTACAGTACCGGCACTGGTGGGATTCTTCGGATTCGCGGAGGTGCTTTCGGTGATCTATAACCTGAATCAGGAGCAGAATGTCCTGGGCATGGAACGGACAAGGATCAGCCTGAAGGAGGTACTGAAGCACTGGAAGCTTTCCCTGTATACATCCACCATCGGGATGCTGGTGGGGGCACTTCCGGGTGCCGGCGGCCCGGTGGCATCCTTTATTGCCTATAATGAAGCAAAGCGGCTGGTGAAGAATCCGGATGTGCCTTTTGGAGAAGGCGCTGTGGAAGGGATCATGGCCAGCGAGTCCTCCAACAATGCCTGTATTGGCGGCGCGCTGATTCCCATGCTTACCCTGGCGGTGCCGGGGGATGCCGTTACAGCCATTATCCTTTCTGTGTTTTATGTTCATGGACTGCAGCCGGGGCCCATGTTCATCCGCCAGAATCCGGAGGCATTTCATTCTATTCTGGCGGCGGGGTTCATCGCCTGCTTTGCCCTGCTGGTTCTGGGACTTCTGGTGGCGCCGAGGATCTGCCGGGTGATCACGATCCCAAAGAATATTATGATTCCGGTGGTGGCAAGTCTGTGCGTCATCGGATCCTTTGCCTGCAACAACCGGCTGTTCGATGTAGCTTTGATGTTTCTGTTTGGGCTGATCGGATTTCTCATGCGGCGCTTTGATTATCCGGTGGCGCCGTTGATTCTGGCTATGGTTCTGGGCAAGATGATGGATTCCAACTTTCGTCAGGCGGTATCCCTGGCATCGGCTGCGGATAATCCCCTGAAATCCATGTTCTGGCATCCGGTTACGATCATATTGAGTATCTGCACCATGGCAGTGCTTCTGGGAAATATCCCATGGACGAAGCGGTATTTGGAGTGGGCGCTGGGGGTATTCAGGAAGAAGCAGTAGGACAAAAGTTTCAGGTACTAACCTGTGATTTCCTGCGCAAAAATCCCCATAGGAAAAGAGGCTTTTGTCGATAGCACCGATTCCTGTGGGGATTTGTTATTACTGTTCACGGGGCACATCTGTTAGAAAGCAATTTTTAGTTCTCAGCCCTCAGGCGGCTGGTGATGGCATTAGCAATAATGGCAAACTGTTTTCTCTTGATCTTGTTGTCACTCGCTGTGGTCACCAGATATCCTTTCTCGTCATAGCTGAAGAACATGTCTGTGATGATCATGCGCCAGATCCGCTCATTGGAGTTGCGGATCATCTCTGCCAGATCGTAGAAATCCTCGCAGAAGGAGTCGAAGATATCATCCTTTACCTTCAGACTGTAGGTTGCGAATATTTTCGTGAACATCTTCCGGACCTTTTCTATATCCAGTTCGTGAAAGATAACGTTGTTCTGATTGATCTCTTTGCTGTAAGAATAATTGGCCATATCTTGCTGTCTCCTTTTTCTTCATGGCAGGATCCCCGGTGGTTTCAGGATTCTTTAGTCCCATTTTACCATTATTTTGCAGAGAGTTCAATCAGATTTTCAAGAACCGGGCACCCGTCTGTAGCAGTTCGTAACAGTTCAGATACCCCCCTGAACTGTTACGCGGCATTTCATTCAGCCGCAAAATCCGCTTGATAAAAGCATCTTCCTATGATAATATAAAATGATGATAAAGCAATATATCTGCACAAAAGGAGGAATTTGGATATGGCAGCGATCGCAACCAGTTTACTGGGATATACCTTTAAGACGATTGTTTTTGGGTTCATCGCTTTTGCAGGCATCATGTGCGGGAAGAAGTTCCGGGACAGCCGGAGCGGAAAGTAATAGCGGCAGTCCGGACGCCCAGAGCCTCCTGACCCGGTGTTTTCCGGGACAGGAGGCTGTCGTCTGAACAGCTGCAGGATAATAGTACGGAGGAGACATTGACGTGAAGAAGTATGGTGTAAATGAATTGAGACGGATGTTTCTGGAGTTCTTTGAGAGCAAGGGACATCTGGCAATGAAGAGCTTTTCCCTTGTTCCGCATAATGACAACAGTCTGCTGCTGATCAACTCCGGTATGGCTCCGTTAAAGCCCTATTTTACCGGTCAGGAGATTCCGCCAAGGAAGCGGGTTACTACCTGCCAGAAGTGCATCCGTACCGGCGATATCGAGAATATCGGCAAGACTGCCCGTCACGGTACATTCTTTGAAATGCTGGGGAATTTCTCATTTGGCGATTATTTCAAGACAGAAGCCATCCAGTGGTCCTGGGAGTTTCTGACCAAGGTGGTGGGACTGGAGCCGGACCGCCTGTATCCGTCGGTTTATCTGGAGGATGATGAGGCTTTCGATATCTGGAACCAGCAGATTGGGATCCCTAAGGAGCGGATCTTCCGTTTCGGCAAGGAGGACAACTTCTGGGAGCACGGCGCAGGCCCCTGCGGCCCCTGCTCAGAGATCTACTATGACCGGGGAGAGAAGTACGGCTGCGGCAGGCCCGGATGTACCGTAGGCTGCGACTGTGACCGCTATATCGAGGTCTGGAACAACGTATTCACCCAGTTTGAGAATGACGGACACGGCAACTATACAGAACTGGTCCAGAAGAATATTGATACCGGTATGGGCCTGGAGCGTCTGGCCGTGGTGGTTCAGGACGTGGATTCCCTGTTCACCGTGGATACCAACAAGGCCCTGCTGGATGAGGTCTGCGCCATGGCCCATACCCAGTACCAGGCAGATACCAGGAAGGATGTTTCCCTGCGGATCATTGCAGATCATATCAAATCCTGCACGTTCATGATCTCTGACGGGATCATGCCCTCCAATGAGGGACGGGGCTATGTGCTGCGCCGCCTGCTGCGCCGGGCAGCCCGTCACGGAAGGCTTCTGGGGATTGAGGGACGGTTCATGGCAGAGCTTTCCAAGACCGTGATCGGGCTTTCTAAGGACGGATATCCGGAGCTGGAAGAGAAGAAGCCCATGATCCTTAAAGTCCTGGCCGAGGAGGAAGAGAAGTTCAACCGCACCATTGACCAGGGGCTGGCGATTCTGGCAGACATGGAAGCGGATATGGCAGCCAGGGGAGATAAGGTTCTCTCCGGGGACAATGCCTTCAAGCTGTATGATACCTATGGATTCCCGCTGGATCTGACTGTGGAGATCCTGGCCGAGAAGAGCCTGACCGTGGATGAGGAGGGCTTCCAGAAGGCCATGAAGGAACAGCGGGAGAAGGCCCGCAAGGCCCGGAAGACCACCAACTACATGGGAGCCGACGTGACCGTATACCAGTCGATTCCGGCAGGGATCACCAGCGCCTTTGTAGGCTATGACCGTTTGGTCCATGAATCCGGGATCACGGTGCTGACTACGGACAGTGAGCTGGTGGAGGCCCTGACTGACGGACAGACAGGAACCATCCTGGTGGATGAGACTCCCTTCTACGGCACCATGGGCGGCCAGACCGGGGATAAGGGCGTGATTGAGAGCGCCGGAGGCACCTTTGAGGTACAGGATACCATCCATCTTCAGGGCGGCAAGATCGGCCATGTGGGCCGTATGACAAACGGCATGTTCACTGTAGGAGATAAGGTGAGCCTGAAGGTGGATCCGGAGAGCCGGCGGTCCACAGAGAAGAACCACAGCGCCACCCATCTGCTCCAGAAGGCCCTGCGCACGGTTCTTGGCGAGCATGTGGAGCAGGCCGGTTCCCTGGTGACCCCGGAGCGTCTGCGCTTTGACTTCACCCATTTCTCGGCCATGACAGCAGAGGAGTTAAAGCAGGTGGAGGATCTGGTCAACAAGGAGATCCAGGAGGGCCTGGATGTTGTGACACAGGAGATGAGTCTGGATGAAGCGAAGAAGACCGGTGCCATGGCACTGTTTGGCGAAAAATATGGCGAGAAGGTACGTGTGGTTAAGATGGGCGACTTCTCTACGGAGCTTTGCGGCGGTACTCACGTGGGCAATACTGGTACAATTCATGCATTCCGGATTCTTTCGGAGGCTGGTATCGCGGCCGGAGTCCGCAGGATTGAGGCACTGACCGGCGACGGTCTCATGCTCTACTACAGGAATCTGGAGGATACGCTCCATGAGGCAGCCAGGGCAGCCAAAACCTCTCCGGCAGAGCTTACAGCCAGAATCGCTTCCATGATGGAGGAGATGAAGACCCTTCATTCAGAGAATGAGAAGCTTAAGAGCCGTCTGGCCAACGAGTCCCTGGGAGATGTCATGAGCCAGGTACGTGAAGTCAGTGGCGTCAAGGTGCTGGCGTCAAAGGTCAGCGATGTGGATATGAACGGTCTGCGCAACCTGGGAGACCAGCTCAAGGAGAAGCTGGGGGAAGGTGTGATCGTGCTGGCCTCCGTCCAGGGAGATAAGGTGAATCTCATGGCTACGGCCACAGATGCGGCCCAGAAGCAGGGAGCCCACGCCGGGAACCTGATCAAGGCCATCGCGGCCCTGGTAGGCGGCGGCGGTGGCGGTCGTCCGGGTATGGCCCAGGCCGGCGGCAAGAATCCGGCAGGTGTAGATGCCGCTCTGGAGAAAGTCTATGAGGCGGCGAAAGAGCAGATCAAGGCATAAGCCAGTATGTTCGAAAAGTGTAAAATGCAGGATTTTGTACAGCTTGCACAAAAAAAGTGAAAAAATATAGTTAAATTATAATATTGCATACAAATGAATTATATGGTAGAATGAGTGCCAGAAACATTGATGGCGATGTTTTCTACACATTGAATGGTGATGAGTGCCACTTCAACTTATGACAAGGTTGAAGTGGCTTTTTTTGCGCTTTTTTCAGGGTATTTCTGGGAAATACCCAAAGAATCTGAGAGGAGAATGTTATGGAAGAATACCGGTTGGAGCTGAACCATATCAGCAAATCGTTTCCCGGTGTCAAGGCATTGGATGACGTTTCCCTAAAGATCCGGCCTGGCTCGGTCCATGCCCTTGCCGGAGAAAACGGGGCAGGAAAGTCCACCCTTATGAAGATTGTCAATGGTGTCTATCAGGCAGATGGGGGCGGGGAAATCAGGATTGACGGAAAGAATGTATTCATTAAGGATCCGGTCCATGCCAGAAGTCATGGGATTTCCATGATCTTTCAGGAATTGAATTATGTTCCCGAATTGACTATTGAAGAGAATCTGTTTTTGTGCCGGGAGCCGATGAAAGGAAAAAGGGGGGTATTTCTGGACAAGAAGGCCGCTCATGAAGAAGCGGTGCGGATCATTGAAAAAGAAGGGTTTCACTACGATCCAAAGACGAAGATGAAGGATTTAAGTGTATCGGATATTCAGATGATCGAGATCCTGAAGGCTGTATCCGTAGATGCTTCCATTGTCATTATGGACGAGCCTACCTCAGCCATTACAGATAAGGAGGTAGAGATTCTTTTTGCAAAGATCAGGCAGCTCCAGGCCAGAGGAATCAGTTTTATCTACATATCACACCGGCTGGAGGAGATTTTCCAGATTGCAGATGAGGTGACGGTGATGCGGGACGGGAAGGTGGTGCATACGGCGCCAGTCGGGAAGCTGGATCACGATACCCTGATCGCCCATATGGTGGGGCGTAAGCTGGAAAATATTTATCCCAAGGAGACCGTGCCCCTCCGGGATGGCGGGCTTGAGCTTAAGAGCTGCTGCGGAACCCAGTTCCATGATATCTCCCTTCATATTAAGAGAGGCGAGATCGTAGGAATGGCAGGCCTTATGGGGGCCGGACGTACAGAGCTGGCCAGGGCGGTATTTGGAATGGATCCCCTGGAAAGTGGAGAAGTGCTCATAGACGGAAAAGCAGTCTCTATCAGGCATCCGGCAGATGCAAAACGGCAGGGACTGGCCATGGTATCCGAGGACCGGCGACAGTTCGGATTTGTAGGCTGCCGCTCCGTCCGGGAAAATATTGCTTTGTCCAGCCTGGACACACGCCTTTTGAAGAGCAGGATACTGGCGCTGGGAGAAGAAAACCGTGTGGTAAGTGAGATGGTGAACCTGTTTAGGGTGAAAACGCCGACCCTTAATGCCAGGGTGGAAAATTTAAGCGGCGGAAACCAGCAGAAGGTGGTTCTTTCCAAATGGTTCCTGATTAATCCCAGGGTCCTGATTCTTGATGAGCCGACCAGGGGAATCGACGTAGGCGCGAAATTTGAAATCTATGCCCATATGACGGAGCTGGCCAGGAAGGGTCTGGCAATCCTGATGATTTCATCCGAGCTTCCGGAGCTGATCGGCATGTGTGACCGGATCTACGTTATGTGCCGGGGACGTCTTGCCGGGGAAGTATCCGGTTCGGATATGGATCAGACTACAATAATGAAAATGGCAATAGAAGGAGGAGAAGCCTGATGAAAGGCAAGAAGATTGAATGGTCAAAGTTCGGCATTTATCTGGTGGCGGTATTCATGTTTATTGCA